>ENA-ORCV01000124-ORCV01000124.1-marine-metagenome-genome-assembly--contig:-NODE-124-length-133308-cov-4.444161_pt1 | contig 133308 bp, 109 predicted proteins | sample MGYA00237779_ERZ508509 | MGnify/ENA primary metagenome ERZ508509 (study PRJEB26180, sample SAMN06268772) | marine metagenome | isolation source: Bioluminescent Bay, La Paraguera, Puerto Rico | place... | reverse complement strand
AAGCCTTGCGCCTGTCGATATAACGCGCCTCGCGGAGATGTTCGGCAAGCGCCGTCGACGGTTCAGGAGCGTTTTGCAGCGCGCTCGCAAGGATGGTTGTTACCCTGCCGCCGGGTTCATTTTCGCCGGAAAAAAGCCCCGTATGCAGTTCAAGAAATGTTCGGGCTTCCGGTTCGCGCCAGAAGTATTTTTTCTCCGCCAATATGTCTTGAAGATTCTCGCGGCTTTTTGAGATCAGATAGGCGTTATCAGGCTCTGCGAACTTGTCGATATTCTCCCCATGGGGGTTGAAGTAGATAACAGGTACGCCGGTCGCCAGCGACTCGAGAATGCCCGACCCAAAGCGTTGTATGCTGACGTCGCAATTGCGTATCGCATCAAAGAAGCTTTCATTCGTCTGGTGCTCGCCATATTCTTCGCCGAGATCAAACGGATGTCGTGACAAGACGGGCTCAATGCCCGCTTTGAGGCAGGCTTCAACTGCATCGCGAACCCATTTGTCGCGGCTGTCTGTGAGGACGCCGTAGGAGAAGTTGCTGTTTATCAACGCTTTTGGGCGCGCCTGTGCGGCGCGTTCCGCTTTGCGGTTGTCCCAGAGCGGCCTGATTCGGACAACCTCGCCGGCGTGAACGGTTTGGCCTGTGTTCTGGAAATAGCGCGCGTCAAACGGTCCCGGAACAATGACGTGCCCGGAACGCAGATAGGCGAATCGGGAACGACCCGTGTCAACGTCATGGTAATCGTTGACGCCCTCGACCCACCCGACGGTAACGATGCCGGCGGCGTGGCACGCGCGCGAAATCACACGCATAAGAGGATCCCAATCGTTCAGGAACACTACGCAGCGGACAGCGGTTCGCCGGTTGATAAACTCGCTCAACGGCGTCAGGGGCAGGCCGGTTTCAGCGGCCGCCTTGCGAACTTCTTCATTACCTTTCCGGTAATCGTCAGTGTCGACGATTATCGTTTTGAGGCCCTGCTTGCCTAATTCTTCTGCGATCGGCGCGCACTCGCGCAAGTGATAGGCGCGAAGCGGGAAAAAGGCGATGTCGACCGTTTCTGCGCTGACCTGCGCCGGGGAAACCGGCTTTGCGGCAGGCTGCGATTTCGGTGCAACGGACTGGCCTGAACTCCCGCCGGTTTTGTCGATATGCCTGAGCAACGCGTTAATACGGGCCGAGATTGTATCGCCCGGAAAGTTCAGTTTTTCGTAAAGGCGCATGTCCTCGAGAATGGCTGGGCGAGACTTTTCAACCATCTCAAAATATGCGTTGCGCGTTTCTTCATCCGTATTTCTTGCTTTCGCCCTGAACCAGGCCATCAGGCTGAGATTGCGGCGCGCGGCAAATATGAATTCTCGCTCTGATGCGCCAGCTTGAGTCAGGAACTTCTGCGTGTCATTGCGCAGCGTGGACAAAACATCGATATGGGCTTTGCTGAGGCTGCGCCCGAGAGAGCCCTGCCTCTGGCGCCAGGAGTAGATATAGTCGTCAATCGCGCCGACAGATTTGCTCATGCGCAAGATTTTATAGGTAAAGAACAGATCTTCGTGCGGGACCTTTTCAGGGAACCGAACGCCTGATTTTGTGAGCAGATCCTTTCGGTAAAGCCGGGCGCAGGATACGGACCGCGACAAGGCGCCGAGGACGCGTTCATGGGCCGTCGCTGGGGGTGTGATTTTCGGTCCGGCGGGTTCGTGCGTAAGCCGGAGAAAGTCAAGCGTTTCCGAAACAAGCTGGAAGCGGCCCGTGACAACATCGTGATCGCCTTCCTGCTGTCTTGCACGCAGCAAGGAAATCATATTGGGCGTCACTACGTCATCGCTGTCGACAAAGACGACAAAGTCGCCGGATGCTTTTTTTATGCCGGCATTTCGCGCGCCGCCAAGGCCACGGTTTTTCTGCCGGTGAATTTGAAGGTTGTCGAAACGGTCTGCATAGCGTTCGATCTGGCTGATGCTCGCATCAGGGCTTTCGTCGTCAATGACGATGATTTCGAAATTCCGATCGTCCTGGCGGGCCAGCGACTCCATGCATTCATGAATGTATTTTTCTACATTATAGACCGGTACGATGACGGAAATCAGATTGGCGCGGCCAGACGGCTTTTGCTTTCTTGCGCGTGCAAGGGCTGAGCTGTCTTCTTTTAACAGCCGCTGGGCGGCGCCGGAGTGGCGGAACGCCGGCGGCGCTTCATGGTTGCGTTCGGCGGCTTTTTTGGCGCGGTCATAGAGCTCCACATCGGGGCCGAAAATATCGAGGAACCGCGGTTCAATATCCGGCTGAATAAAAGCCCTCCATGAGGGGGCGAGGCCAGTACTTCTAAATGCCTCGCGCAACGCTTTTACGGAAACCAGATGAGCGGGGGCTTCATGATCATCATATTGAAGAGAGTGGCCGCGCACGTTTTGCGACAAGTCGCCGTAATGTTCCCTGAGCCTGGCGTGGGTAGGGAACGCCTCCATGGGGATCAGATCATAGGCGAGGCCTTCGATAGGATGTGCATATTGCGGCATCCAGTGCTCGTTGAATGTGTCGATATCCGACTCTGCAAGCGCGTGGATAAAGTCAACGAAAGTCCAGTCTTCAACCTTTTTGCCGTCGCCGTGTTTGTCGACAAGTCTCTGCACGTAACCTGGGAGTTTTTCGCTCTGTACGAACTTGTCGATAAAGGCGCTTGGAATGCGTGAATATGGATTGCGAACAATAGCGAATGCATAAAAATCGTTGAGCGCGCTATCATCCATACCCGCGATGGAATGCTGTTTGGCGAGCACATGGAGGCGGGCGTTCAGCTGGTCTTCGGCAGGCGTCTCCCCGAGGCCCAGATATTTTTGTTTGAGGAAATGGAATTTTAGCGTCGAGCAGGCGTTCTTGGCGATATAGCAGTAAAGGATCTTATTGCCCGGATCGATCAGGTGGTGTGATTTCCTGAATTGAGTAAGCGACACTGTAATATCCTTATTGCCTGAACGCCGATTCCAGCGGCTCCTTCGCGGGTACCGCACCTAGCCTTTCGCCCCGCTTATTCCAAGCCCGAACCAGCCGGAGCGGGCGTCGGTCCTGAAGAATCTGCCTGCCCCAGTCTCGTAATGGGGCGGGCATGCAGCGGGGGTTTTGGTGATTCTTTTTGAAAAAACAGTACGTTAGGATGGCATAACGGTTGCGGCCTTGCGCCGGCGGTCAATCACGAGAACATAAAATCGTCCTCATGGAGATCAGCGACGAGGACATTGAGGAGCATGATCGTGTCGCCAGCGCCGAAGTCGATGGTCGTATGCGTTCCATTATCGCTTGCGGCCGCGATTACTTCCGCGAAAGTGTCAAACGCCGTTCCGAACGCGATCAACATAATCGCATCATCGGTCCCGGCGCCGGCGACGAAATCGTCATATGTATCGGCGCCGTGACCCAAACGGAATTCGAACAGATCGTCCCCTGCGCCTCCGGTGACGGTATCCGCTCCAAAGCGCCCGTTCAGCGTGTCGTCGCCGTCGTCGCCCTTGAGGCGATCGGCATCGCCGCCGCCGGTCAGTGAGTCGTTTCCTTCATTGCCGAGAAGCGTATCCGCTCCGCCGCCTCCAAACAGGCGGTCGTCGCCATCAAAACCGCGCAAGATATCATCGCCGCCGGATCCATTCAGCAGATCCTTTCCGTGGCCGCCGCGCAGATCGTCATTGTTGTTGCCGCCATAGAGCGAGTCGTGGCTGCCATAGCCGTGCAGAATATCGTCGCCGTCGCCGCCATAGATCTCATCGCGCCCCGCCCAGCCTTCGATCGAATCATTATCGCCGCCGCCGTCAAGCGCATCGTCTCCAAAGCCGCCGTCAAGCGCGTCCGCGCCCGCACCGCCATTTAGCGCGTCGTTTCCATCGCCACCATCCAACGTGTCGTCTCCGTCATCTCCGGAAAGCGTATCGTCGCCGTTGCCGCCGTCCAGGAGATCGTTGGAAAGGCCGCCGGAAACCGTATCGTCGAACGGCGTGCCGATAACAGATTCTATACTGCTGTAAAAAGCGCCGTCGGCGGGGCCTGAATGCCCGGTCCCAGTTCCTGACCCGCTATCGTATAATTCTATGTAAACCCCGGATGCGCCGTCCGCATAGCTGACCGTATCAAAATCATCGCCGCCGTAAAAAGCATTGTCGCCAAAGTCATAAAAGAAATCGTCGCCCGCGCCGCCATAAAGATTGTCGCGTTGCTCGCCGCCCATCAGGGTGTCGTTACCCGCGTCGCCATTAAGATCATCCCAATCATCGCCGCCCATCAGAACATCGTTTCCGGCGTCGCCGTGCAACTCATCTCGGTCGTCTCCGGCGTCTATTGTGTCATTGCCGCCGCCGCCATAGACCGTGTCGTCTCCGCTTAACCCTTGATAATAGTCGTGCCCGTCGAGCAGTTCGATGTAGTCATAGCCGTAGTTGGGAATGCCTGCCCCTAAGCTGTCCCTGAAACCGTACAAAACATCGTCGCCTGCTGTCGGCCTGAGTATAGGCAGGCCGATATCCGCCAGGATCTCGATATCCGCCTCGCTGACATAGCCGCGGAAACCTTCGCTCAGAAAGGGTTCCATCAGATCGGAGTTGATATGACTCCAATCGTCACTGACAAGCTTAATGCCGGTAGGTGATAGAGCTGACGTATTCGGGCCGATGAAATAGGCGTACCCGCTGCCTGTATCCAGAAACTGATCGTATACGGACAGGTCTCCGGTCGGGTCCCCCTGGAATGATAGAATGCCGAGACCATGTCCGATCTCGTGCAAAATAACGGTGAAGAGGTCGAATTGCCCAGAGGAAACGATCGGGTCGTCTAGATCAAGATAGAATTCGCCGCCCGTCAGCGAGGTTGAGTTGATATCGATCGATATGTCGTACTGTGCGCCATTCGGGTCCGAGCCGCTTTGCAGCTCGAGGACGGGGCCGGCCTGATAGATGTCATGTCCGCCGTCTGTATGTTGATAAAAATAAAACGGACCGGCTTGCGCCAGCGTTGTGCCGCCGAGCGGTAAGAAATTGATCTCGATGTCAAGCGTTGAGCCGTCAAAATCAATATAACGGCCCCAGTAGGCTGCGGCGGCTTCCACGATGGTGACCGCGGAGTTGATCAGATTTGTGCTAACGCCGCTGGTGGCGGCAGTGGTGAATGTCCAGTCCATTCCGCAGCTTTCTCCGCTATCTGGCGCGCCGCAAAGAATACAATAAGGCGTTGAGAAAGAAAACCAGCCTTCGACCGCAGACTCAGGCCGGCCGTCTGGCAACGGATTTTGACGGTCTTATGAGAACACGAAATCATCCTCGTGGAGGTCCGCGACCACGACATTGAGGAGAGTGATCGTATCGCCGCCGCCGAAGTCGATTGTTGTGTGAGTTCCGTTATCTGAGGCTGCTGCGATCACCTCCGCAAACGTGTCGAAGGCCGCGCCGAAGGCGATCAGCTCAATCACGTCATCCGTGCCGGCCCCGGCGGTAAAATCGTCATAGATATCAGCGTCGTGTCCGCTACGGAATTCGAACAGATCATCGCCTGCGCCGCCAGTAACGCTGTCGTCGCCGAAACGGCCATTCAATGTGTCGTCGCCGTCGTCTCCCTTGAGGCGGTCGACGCCTCCGCCGCCGGTCAGCGAGTCATTGTCGTCATTGCCCAGAAGCGTATCACTGCCGCCGCCGCCGAACAGACGGTCATCGCCTTCAAAGCCGCGCAGGATGTCATTGCCGCCGGACCCATTTAACAGATCCTTGCCATAGCCGCCGCGCAGATCGTCATTGTCGACGCCGCCGCCCAGCGTGTCATGGCTGCCATAGCCGAACAGCGTGTCGTCGCCTTTTCCGCCGTTTAGAGAATCGCGGCCGGCCCAGCCTTCAAGGCTGTCATTGTCCGCCTCTCCCAGGAGCGTGTCGTTTCCCCCGCCGCCGCTAACGGTGTCGGCGCCGGAAAGGCCGTAGAACAAATCTGCGCCGCCCAGCAGGTCGATTGAATCATCATACATGTCATAGCCGTAAAGCACGTCGGCGCTCTCGCTTGGCGCGCGCACTGGCATCCCCATGTCCTCGAACATCGCGACGAGAAGCGGGTCTATGTAAGCTCTCGTCCCGTCCGTAAGGCTTGGATTCATCAAACTTTCAAAACCGCCGTCGCCCGTGTCGGCGATGTGGCTGAGCGAGCCGGGGTCGAGCAGAAAGATGCTGCCGGCAATCGCGACCGCGCTTGGTCCGCTCCAATAACGGTCGCCGGTGATGTAATCGACATTGTCATCGAAAGGCGTGATATCCGGGCCATCTTCTTCGACGTCGCCTGGTTCTTCGCCGCCGATACTGCCGAGAAAGCCGAAACCATGGGCGAGTTCATGCAGCAAAACCGAAATGAAATCCGATTCATCGCCGGGGATGCTTGCGGTACGTGCAAACGGGTCCGGGTCAAAGAAGAAATCGCCCCCGAGCAGCGTCGGCGTATCGATTGTGACAGAAATATCGAAGTCTTCCCCGCCGCCGGCGAATTCCGCGCCGAGGATATATTCCTCCATGGATTGAAGTTTCCAGATTTCCTGTCCCGGACCGTCAAAACCTGAATAGTAAAGTCCGGTTCCGCCTTTCGCTAACGCCGACCCGGTAATGTCGTCGAATATCAGTTCGATCTTGATGTCGAACGAGCCGCCGCTGAAATACCTGTCCCACCATTCGGCGGCGGCGAGTATGCCATCCTTGACCATGTCGATTACGCCGGCGGAGACGCCGCTCGATCCGACGGAAGCGTCTTCAACAATGGAAAAAGTTGTCATGGTACTCTCCCTTTATTCGGCTAAAGCCGGCGATAGATGTAACCTACGAATACTGGGACAAGATGCACGCAACAGCAGCATGCATGCGCCGCTGATTAAACAGGAACCAGCCGGCGAAGGCAATTCCAGACGGCGCAGCGATATGCCTGACGCACTGCGAAAAGCCGGGAATTATGACGGTTATGAGAAGGTAAAATCGCTTTCGTGGAGGTCGGCGACGACGACATTGAGCAGTGTGAGCGTATCGCCGCCGCCGAAATCGATAGTCGTATGGGCGCCATCGTCACTCGCTGCTGCGATGACTTCCGCGAAGGTGTCAAATGCAGCGCCGAAACCGGACAGCTCGATAATATCATTGGTTACGGCGCCGGCGACAAAATCGCTAAAGACGTCATTCCCATCGTCCAGTTGGAATATGAACAAATCGTCGCCGTCGCCGCCCGTAATCGTGTCGTCATGCTTGCCGCCGTTGAGCGTATCGCCGCCATCCTGGCCGTGCAGGCGGTCGTTACCGTCGCCGCCTTCGAGGCTGTCCGCGCCGTTTCCGCCCCACAGCGTGTCGTGGCCGAGCCCGCCGATCAGCGTGTCATCGCCATCTCCGCCGAAAAGCACGTCCCGGAGCGTGCCGCCATCGAGAATGTCGCCGCCGTCGCCGCCGATCAGCGTGTCGCGATCGCCATTGCCGTTGATCGTGTCCGCGCCTATTCCGCCGATCAGCGAGTCAGGCCCGGACGTTCCTTCAATCGTTTCTCCTGGGGGCGGCGATCCGTCCGGCGGGTAGCCCGGGGTGAAGTTATCGAGTGTGAAGTCCGCCGCCGTCGTGTTCTCGAAGCGGATCTTCTCGAGAAACTCATCGCCGCCGCCGTCACGATCCCAGTCGAGAACGGTGTCGGTACCGTCCTGTCGTAGTTGCAGAAATCCCTGCACTCCTGAAAACGGATTGGAAGTCCCGTCCCAGCCTGAAAGTCGGGAGAGCACAGACGACAGAGCGATGGTGTCGCCGCTGGCGCCAGGATCGAAATCGGTGACTGTGATGACGGCGCTGTTGGGAATGAAGTCCCCGAGGCGTATATAATCTTCACCGTCGCCAAGCGTCACCATGACAGAAGAAATCATCGTCGGCAGATAGAGGTCATCGTTTCCTTCACCGGCGTCGATCAGGCTGGTGTCGTTGTCGGCATGGAGCGTATCGTCGCCATCGCCGCCGTTGAGCGCATCGCCGCCGCCCTGGCCGTGCAGGATGTCGTTGCCGCCGCCGCCTTCGAGGCTGTCCGCGCCGTTTCCGCCCCACAGCGTGTCGTGGCCGAGTCCGCCGATCAGCGTGTCATCGCCATCTCCGCCGAAAAGCACGTCCCGGAGCGTGCCGCCATCAAGAATGTCGCCGCTGTCGCCGCCCTTAAGCGTGTCGCGATCGCCATGGCCGTTGATCGTGTCTGCGCCTAGTCCGCCGATCAGCGAGTCAGGTCCGGACGTTCCTTCAATGGTTTCTCCTGGGGGCGGCGACCCGTCCGGCGGGTAGCCCGGGGTGAAGTTATCGAACGTGAAGTCCGTCGCGGTCGTGTTCTCGAAGCGGATCTTCTCGAGAAACTCATCGCCGCCGCCGTCACGGTCCCAGTCGAGAACGGTGTCGGTTCCGTCCTGCCGCAAGCGCAGAAAATCCACCGCAAACGGGTTGGATGATTCGTCCCAGCCTGAAAGGCGGGACAATACAGACGACAGAGCGATGGTGTCGCCGCCGGCGCCGGGTTCAAAATCGGTGATTGTGATGACGGCGCTGTTGGGAATGAAGTCCCCGAGGCGTATGTAATCTTCACCGTCGCCAAGCGTCACCGTCACAGAAGAAATCATCGTCGGCAGATAGAGGTCATCGTTTCCTTCACCGGCGTCGATCAGGCTGGTATCGTTATAGGCATGGAGCGTATCGTCGCCATCGCCGCCGTTGATCGTATCGCCGCCGCCCTGGCCGTGCAGAATGTCATTGCCGCCGCCGCCTTCGAGGCTGTCCGCGCCGTTTCCGCCCCACAGCGTGTCGTGACTGGTCCCGCCGATCAGCGTGTCGTCGCCATTCTCACCGAAAAGGACGTCGCGCGCCGCGCCGCCGTTCATGACGTCATCGCCTTTGCCGCCTGTAAGCGTGTCGCGATCGCCGCCGCCGGTGATCGTGTCCGCGCCTATTCCGCCGGTCAGCGAGTCCGGGTCTCGTGTCCCTTCAATCGTTACGCCCGGCGGCGGCGACCCGTCCGGCGGATAAGCGGAAAGGAAATTATCAGCCGAAAAGTCCGTCGCGGTCGTGTTCTCGAAGCGGATCTTCTCGAGAAACTCATCCCCGCCGCCGTCCCGGTCCCAGTCGAGAACGGTGTCGGTTCCATCCTGCCGCAAGCGCAGAAAACCCTGTTCCGCCGTAAACGGGTTGGATGATGCATCCCAGCCTGAAAGGCGGGACAACACAGACGACAGAGCGATGGTGTCGCCGCCGGCGCCGGTTTCAAAATCGGTGAATATGATGAGGGCGCCGTTCGCGGCGAAATTTTCGTAAAACCGGATATGGTCTTCGCCGGCGCCCAGCGTGGCGATAAGCGTAGACCCTGCGGCCAACGTCGGCACATACAGCGTATCGTCGCCTTCGCCGGCGTCGATCAGTACCGTTTCAGCATCGACATTAAGCGTGTCGTCGCCGTCGCCGCCTTCAAGCGTATCGCCGCCACCCTGGCCGTAAAGAATGTCATTGCCGCCGCCGCCTTCGAGGCTGTCTGCGCCGTCGCCGCCCCACAGCGTGTCGTGGCCGAGCCCGCCGATCAGCGTGTCATCGCCATCTCCGCCGAAAAGCACGTCCCGGTGCGTGCCGCCATCGAGAAAGTCGGCGCCGTCTCCGTTGCCGCCGCGCAACGTATCTCTGCCGCCGCCGCCGAAGAGCCAGTCAGCCTGACCGCCGCCGTTCAGAGAATCGTCCCCGCCAAGCCCTTCAATGGTATCGCTGCCGCCCGCGCCGTTGATAGAGTCCGGGCCGCTCGTTCCAACCAGCGAATCCGGCCCGGAGGTCCCAAAAATATCCATGTACGCCTCCGACCGGCCTGTAGCGATCTTATTAGAACAGTTGTTTAGCTGAAGATGAAATCATCTTCATGGAGAGCGGCGACGGTCGTGTCCTCTATCGTGATCGAGTCTCCGCCCCCGCAGTCGATCACGACATCGGATCCCGATTGAGACGCCGCTGCGAGCACTTCAGCGAATGTGTCGAACGCCGCTCCGAAAGCGATGAGTTCGATGACGTCTTCCGTGCCCATGCCGACCGTGAAATCGTCATAAGTATCATTGCCGTGCCCTTGGCGGAACTCAAACAGATCGTCGCCTGTTCCGCCGGTGACGAGATCGTCCCCGAAGCGGCCATTCAATGTGTCGTCGCCGGCGTCGCCCTTGAGCCGGTCCGCGCCGCCGCCGCCGGTCAGCGAGTCATTGTCGTCATTGCCAAGGAGAGTATCGTTTCCGCCGCCGCCGAATAGCCGGTCGTCGCCTTCAAAACCGCGCAGGATGTCATTGCCACCAGAGCCGTTCAGGAGATCCCTGCCGTATCCGCCGCGCAGATCGTCATTGCCGATGCCGCCGCCCAATGTGTCGTGGCTGCCGTAACCAAAAAGTATGTCGTCATCGGCGCCGCCATTAAGGGAATCGCGTCCGCCCCAGCCTTCGAGGCTATCGTCCCCAGCCTCGCCAAGAAGCGTGTCGTTCCCGGTGTCGCCGTCAAGGGTGTCTGCCCCTTCGCCGCCGAGAAGCAAGTCAGCGCCGCCTTCGCCGGCAATAGAGTCTGCGCCGTCAAGGCCGAGAAGCGTGTCGCCTGAGAATGTGCCGGCGATCGTGTCGTTTCCGCCTAAAATCAGCGAAAGTAAAGCTGCGGTGTCTTCGGCGTCAAAGATGGGATTGAGAAGCGTTGCGGTGATGCTAAGGCCGGTGAGGGTGAAAACAGTTGTTCCGAATTCACTACCCTCTAGTCCATTTACTGTGCCGCTGATGACTTCCTCGGTGATCGGATCAAAATCGAAACCCGTCCCTGTAAAAGTCAGAAGGGCGTCAGGGTTCACGCCCACGACAACTTCTGTGGACGTAAAGGTGAAATAATCGCCTTCGAAGATTTCACTAAAATCTACGTCGGTCATATCGACGGAGTCGGTGTTAGGAAATGTTAGTAGTGCCATTTTTCAGCCTCTCCCTGATAAAATTGCCGCCGCCAGTACGGGAACGAATGCTAACAAAACTGCTGTAATATTTCTGTAATAAAGGGCGTCCCGCCACCCCGACTGCGGATTGCAGTGTAATGTAACCGAAGGGGACGGATTTACAAACCACTAGAAAAACGCCGCTCTTACTGGAGGTAATAAAAAAACCGGCTCCCTTCATCTGAAGGAAGCCGGTTCAATGTTTAAGCGCTTAATTTCGTTGGGATTACGAGAAAATAAAGTCGCTCATATCGAGGTCGGCGACAACGACATTGAGGAGGGTGATCGAATCGCCCCCGCCGAAGTCGATTGTCGTATCGGTGCCGTTGTCAGACGCCGCTGCGATCACTTCCGCAAATGTGTCGAAAGCGGCTCCGAAACCGATCAGTTCGATTTCATCCAGCGATGACCCCGACCCCGCGACGAAATCGTCGTAAGTGTCGTTGCCATGGCCCTGGCGGAACTCAAACAGATCGTCGCCGCCGCCGCCAGTGACGAGATCGTCGCCGAAGCGGCCGTTCAGCGTATCCGCGCCCGCGTCGCCCTTGAGGCGGTCCGCGCCGCCGCCGCCGGTCAGCGAGTCGTTTCCGTCGTTGCCGAACAGCGTGTCGGATCCGCCGCCGCCGAACAGCCGGTCATCGCCGTCAAAGCCGCGAAGGACGTCATTGTTGCCTGAGCCGTTGAGCAGATCCTTGCCATAGCCGCCGCGCAGATCGTCATCGCCGTTCCCGCCGTAAAGCGAGTCATGGCTGCCATATCCATGCATGAAATCGGCGCCGTCGCCGCCATACATTTCATCGCGGCCAGCCCAGCCTTCGACAGTGTCATTGTCGTCACCGCCGTCCAGTGAGTCGTCTCCGTCTCCGCCGTCGATCGTGTCGTCGCCGCCGCCGCCGTAAACGGAGTCCGCCCCGCCGCCGCCGGAAAGCATGTCGGCGCCGCTGCTGAAGCCGAGAAGGTCATCGCCGATGATGTTGTCGGCCCCGGCGCCGCCGTCGATCGTGTCATTGCCGGCATTGCCAGCGAGGTCATTGTCGCCATCGGAGCCGATGATGTTGTCAGCTTGGCCGGTTCCCTTCAGGTTTTCGAAGTTTACCATCGTTTCGGTGAAGCTCGCGCCGTTATTTGCGGCTGTGCCAGCGGCGAGGTTGAAAGTGGCGCCAACTTCGGCGGAGCCGCCCCAATCGATGGTGTCCTCATCGTCGCCGCCGTCAAATGAATCCGACCCGATTAATGAGCCCGTCGTGATCCAGTCATTGCCGTCGCCGCCTTTGTAGGTGTCGGAGCCATCCGCATCTTCGTCTACGAGCGTGTCGTTCCCTGTGCCGCCGACGAGGCTATCGACGCCGGTGCCTCCAACGAGATAGTCATCGCCGGAGTCGCCGTCGATTGTATCGTTGCCGGCGCCGCCGCTGATTTCGTCAGCGCCGCCAAGCCCTTTCAGGTTGTCGTCAAAGTCACTGCCGGTCACGGTATCGTCGCCGCCCAGCATTTCATCGTAGAAGCCGATAGAGTTGCCGGTGGCGCCGCCATTGGTCATGGCGACAAGGTCGCCGTTCGGAATGTCAGTGATGTGTATGTCATCGCCGCCCACGTCGCCGATGTCGATATATCCTTCCGTCACTGTTCCACCCGTGACGGTGTCGCCGCTATAGGTGAAGCCTGTGCCTATCAGGTAAATGTCATGGCCATCGTCTGAAAGCCAAGAATAACCTGTCGAGCCCATCGCGCCGTCTTGCGTACTGAAATTGACGGCGAAAGTGCTTTGCATATTGAAGCCAGCGCTGGAGCTGGATGCGTCAAAAGTAGCCATAATTTTCTCCCCTTTCCGGAGCAAGTGTTCAGCAACGGGAGCATCCCGGAGCCAATTCAACTTTCTTGACCGTTCGCGGTAAAACGACCTTCCAGAACGTTCAGGCCGTCTCGCTGAACCGCTACGCTACACCCCGAGATTGGACCGGTAAATACGGCGCGATTGGGGCGCGCGCCGGAAAATGCCGGAATTTCGCGGATCTGTTGTGACGCGCATCACAGTCCTGGGCGGATTGAAGCAAAAGCGGCGCCGTATGTGACGTTTTCCTGTGAATGCTCCGCCCCAAAAGCGTGTTGCAGTTGTGCTTATGACGCGTTTTCAACGTGGCTGCCGAGGGCGTCGGTCAGTGTGAGTTGCAAGGGGCGAACGCGGCCTTGGCTGTAGAACCGCTTGGCGTAAGCCGCCTTCTTGCCCACTGCGTATTTCCGGAGTTCCCGCAATACGAAGCGATTGATGCGAGGCGTGTCCGCAGCCCAGGCGTTGACCACCATGCAGTCGCCGCTGACGCAGTCGGCTGAACCGAGATCCGCATTATGTTCCAGCCAGGCCCTGGCCTTGTCTTCATCAAGAAACGCCCAACCTGCGAAACCGACGACGGAGCGTCCGTTTGTAACGAAAAAGTAATGCTTGCGATTAATCTGGCCCGTCAGCGTTCGCGACCAGAATCCGAATTTCAGTTCGGCGAAACTCGGTTTGGTCATCAGATAGCTGACCGCGCGGCCAAGTGCGGCGAATGCGTTCTTGTCGCGCAGGGCGTGCAACTCTTCCAAAGCAGGGGAGGGAGCGGAAGCGCTTGCTTTATCAGGCATTGTTTTCTCCGGCGTATGGCTAAGCATGGCAGCCCTAGGCGCTGCTCTGCGGCGAAGGCGCGCGATAGATACCTATTTCAGCATGGCTGTCAGCCATTTTTCCTTTTCGGCGTACAGTTTTTCGGCCGAGTACTTTTCGACAATCAGCGCGCGTGCGGCTCTCCCTTGTGCGGCGGCGGCGTCTCTATCTTCCAGCAAGCGGATGATCGCGTCGGCCAGCGCCCGGCGGTCGCGCATGTCGACAAGCGACAGGGCGTCCGGCGCCTGTTCAGCGATTTCCTGCATGGGGGCGACATCGGCCCCGACGATTGCGCAGCCTGTACTCATGGCTTCAAGCATCGACCAGGATAGCACGAACGGTACTGTCACATAGACATGTACCGAAGAGGCCTGCAGCACCTGACGGTAATGCGCGCGTGACAGCAAACCGGTGAAATGCAACCGGTCGAGGTCGAAATCGTGCTCTTCGAGCGCGCGTTTCTTATAGCTTTCTCCCTCGGGCAGCTTTTTGCCATAAGCGACCCGGTCCTGACCGACGATGACGGCATGGGCCTGCGGGCGCTCTTTCATGACAAGTTCGAGAGCGGCCATAAATTCAGGAAAACCGCGATAAGGCTCCATGCCGCGGCCCACATAGGTGATCAGCTCATCGGCATGCGCAAGGTCGAGATCGGGCAGCTGGAGCTGGGCTCCCTCCTTCGGCGCATAGGTGGCGGCGTCAATGCCGTCATGCATGACTTTCAGTTTGTCCTGGAAGCAGTCCGGAAATTGCTCTTTCTGAAAACGCGTCGGGCAAATCCCTGCATCGCAATTCGCCAGGTCCATTAAAAGCACGGCGTTGCGCGCCTGGCCACGAAGCGTGTTATCCATATCGCGCTCGCCTTCCGCCATGAAGCTGACATCGGGCGCATCGATTTGGTAATACCATTCGAAGTAGCCGATAAACTTCGCATCCGGCCATAATTCCTTGGCGAAAATGCCGGGCCCCCAACCTGAATGCGCCATGACGATATCGGGTTCGTAGCCGCGTTTTTTGAGCTCAATCGCCGATCGCGCTACGGCTTGTCCCGCAAGCACGGCTTTTTCAAAATTCGCCGCATAGGGATGGATTTTTTCGGTGACTTGACGGTGTGGTTTGTAATTGAAGACCTTGATGCCCTCAAGCTTGGAATCCGCACGTTGCGTGCCGAAAGCGACGTCCCAGCCCCGCTTTGAAAGATATTGTCCGATGAAACCGAATTGAGCTGGAAAGTTGTCGTGAAGGAAAAGTATTCGCATCGCGGCGTTTATTCCTCGCGCATGGATCTTGAAAGCGCATCCGTCAGCGGCTTCAGGAAATAGCTGATCGCCGAACGGCGGCCGGTGCGGATATATGTTTCTGCGGGCATGCCCGGCGACAGCGCCTGCCCGTTCAGAACGGTTAGGAGCTCTTCATCCTCTGGCAGCGCGATCAGGGCGAGAAAATAGGGAATGCCGGTCGTCTGATCGACAATACTGTCTGCAGAGATGTTGCTAACCACGCCATAGGCGATCGGCGTCCTTTGCATGCTGAATGCCGTGAACCGGATCATCGCTTCCTGGCCGGCGGCGACCTTGTCAATGTCTTGCGGCGAGACCCGAGCGGCTATCTGGAGTTTGTCGCCTTCCGGGACGATTTCCATGATCGGGTTGCCGGGAGCGATGACGCCGCCAATCGTATGCGCGGCGAGACCGAGAACATGTCCGGCCTGCGGCGCCCGGATCACTGTGCGCTCCAATTGGTCCGCAGCGGCGATACGTCTTTCTTCCAGCTGGGAAACAGAAACCTCCACATCGCGTAACTCCTTGATCGCCTCCTCGCGCGTGGTTTCTTCGAGTCGGGATATTTCAAGGCGCGCCTCGGAAATGATGCTTTCGGCTTCGGCGATGCTGGCGGCGAGGGAGCCCGCCTGGCCATCCAGCCGTTCGCGTTCGCGCTCAAGCGCACGTACGCGCGTCAGCGGGGCAAAGCCCTGTTCGTTGAGTTCGCGAACGCCCTTGAGTTCGGCCCGGATCAGTTTGCTCTGCGCTGCGTGAGAATTGATTTGCGCTTTAAGTCCGTTGATCCGCTCATTTTGTTGAACGACTTTTTCCTCGAGTAACGATATCTGCGTCTTGCGGGTAACGCGGCGCGCTTCGAAAAGCTGACGCTGGCCGTCAACTTTGCTGGCGAACGCGGCCTGTTCGAGCACCGCGTCAATGCCTTCAACCGGCGCGAGTTCGTCAAGCCCGTCGCGTTCTGCGATGAGGCGGGCGCGGCGCGCGTAAAATTCGCGCAGTTGCGCATCGAGCAAGGCGACATTGGCGCGCGACACCGTATCATCGAGGCGCAAGAGAACGTCGCCTGCTGCAACGTTCTGGCCTTCCCTCACGAGGATTTCCTTGACGACGCCGCCTTCGAGATGTTGCACCATCTTGCGGTTTGATTCGACGGTGACCTGGCCGGCGGCGATCACCGCTCCTTCGATCGGCGCGAGAATAGACCAGAGGATGAGGCCGCCGAATATGGCGGCGATGACGCCATAGCCGAAGCGGCGATAGTAGCGTGCGGTTTTCGCCTGGGTCTGGGAGCGCTCCGTCTCAGCCATTGGCTGCGCCTTCCTCCCCGCCCACGCGCCTCAAGACGGAAACCTGTTTCGGCGCGATCTGTCTCAATACTTCGTCGCGCGGGCCGAAAGCGCGAACTTCGCCGTTGACCACAAACAACAGCTTGTCGACAAAGGCGATGGCGCTCGGACGGTGCGCGATGATGATGATGGTCGCGCCGCGCGCTTTCACTTTTTGCATCGCTTCGCCAAGCGCCGCCTCGCCTTCGGAATCGAGATTGGCGTTCGGTTCGTCGAGAACCACGAGCGCAGGGTCGCCGAAAAGCGCGCGCGCAAGTCCGAGGCGCTGGCGCTGCCCGGCGGAGAGCCGCGCGCCGCGGTCGCCGATGTCTGTGTCATACCCTTCCGGCAGGGACAGGATCATCTGGTGCGCGCCGGCCTCTTCCGCCGCGGCGATGATGTCCGCCGCCGCCGCCTTGTCATCAAAGCGCGCAATGTTCTGTGCGGCTGTTCCTGCAAAAAGTTCGACCTCCTGCGGCAAGTAACCGATATGGCGGCCAAGCGCGTCGCGGTCCCAGTGGGCCAGGTTCGCGCCGTCAAGCCGAACCACGCCCGATATGCAATGTTCGACGCCGACAATGGCCCGCGCCAAGGTCGATTTTCCGGCTGCGCTCGGGCCGACAAGGCCGAGCGCTTCGCCCTTTGCAATCCCGAAGGAGATATTCTTCAGGATCGGCTGCTTGATGCCGGGCGGCTGGCAATAGACTTTTTCAAGAGCGAGTTCGCCTTGCGGCGCCGGCAGCTCCGTTCGTTCCGTCAGCGGAGGAAAGGCTTCGACGAATGTCTTCAACCGCTGATAGGCGGCGGCGCTGAGCGCGAAATTTTTCCATTGGCTGGTGACGATCTCGATAGGCGCCAGGGCGCGTCCGGCGATGATCGAAGCCGCGATCATCACGCCGGGCGTCACCTCGCTGCGAATGGCGAGATAGGCGCCGGTGCCGAGGATCGCCGACTGCAGGAAGAGCCGCAGCGCTTTTGAAGCCGCCGACAGCCCGCCGATCGTGTCGGTCGCGCTTAAAAGATTGGTGTTGGCCTCGTTGCTGAGATCGATCCATCGCTGGCGAAGGCGCGCGCGCATGCCCATGGCGTCCGCGGCCGACGCATTGCGCAGCGCCGCGGCGGCCTGGCGGTCAGCTTCGCTGGAAAGGGTCATTGCCGAACTGTTGGCCTTGCGCGACATGCCCTCATTGACGAAGACGAGAACGGCGAGCGTGACCAGCCCGGCCAACGCGACAAGCCCGAGCAGCCAGTGCATCATAAAGACGACGGCGAGAAAGATCGGCGCCCATGGCGCGTCAAACACGGCGACAAGCGCCGGGCTTGCGAGAAACTGGCGGATCTGCCGGAGATCGCGCAATGGCTGTTCAACCGTGCTGAGGCCGATGCGCGAGGCTTCCATTGTCATGTCGAAGGTCGCCTGCTTCATCGTTTCTTCGAAAGCGCCGGCCGCGCGCGCCAGCAGCGCGTTGCGCGCGTAATCAAGCGCCGCCATCGCCGCGAAGAGGATGATCACAAGCAGTGTGAGCACCGCCAGCGTCTCGTAGCTGTGGCTGGTGATGACCCGGCCGTATATCTGCAGCATGTAGAGCGGGCCGGTCAGCATCAGGAGGTTGACGAACAGGGAAAAGACCGCCGCTTCGACGGCCACGCGCCTGGCGGCGCGCAGAGCGTCGTTGAGGATCGGCGATGTCGTCTTCATCGCCGCGGTCATTTCCATTCCCCGCTTCAGCATGAGAGCCACCTTAGCAGCGGGACGGGATAACCTAAAGCCGCTCTCGGCAAGGCGGCGGCCCCTTGCGCCGGCTGGCCCGCAGGGTGCGGGCGTCGCGCGTTTCGAGGCGTGTTAACCATGATGGACGTCCCCCGGCTCTTGAAGGGCCGATCCGGCCCGGAGCATCTCCCGAACGGGACGATATCCTGCAAGAGGCTTACCAGATCAAGGGGGGAGTGGAAGAACGCTTTGGGCGTGCGGGTAAAGCAGGGCCAGTTGAGTGGTTCGGCGATGTGTTCGGCGCCTTTGCTGAGGTCGTCGCTGCTGCGGGTGAGAATGGAAATCACGCTGCCATCGATTTCGGCGGCCGGGATTCTATCTTCTTCCTGACCGTCGTTGTGGCCGACCTGCACGCGGATGACTTTGTCTTCAGCTGATGCGGGGCTCGGCCTCTGGCCCAACCGATTGGGGCTATATTCTCCCGGCATATCCGCTAGACTCATGCGCGAGTTGCAAGCGGAGGGGCCTGTTATGAAAAAGACATCGGGTCAGGGAATACACCTCTTCGATGCGGGTGAGCTAATCACAACAGGCGGCCTGTTGATCCAGGCGCCGGCGCTGACCGGCGCTCATCTTCAAGGGACCAGCGGTCATGAATCCTTGGGCGGCGGCGATGGGAATGACTGGATTGAAGGGTTGGGCGGGCGCGATACCCTTCTAGGCTATGGCGGCGACGACACGCTCGACGGCGGCGTCGGCAATGATTTCCTGTTCGGTCACAGCGGCGATGATCTGCTGGAAGGCTGGGCTGGGCGCGACGTGCTCTATGGCCAGGGCGATAACGATTACATGCACGGTTACGGAAGCCATGACACGTTGCATGGCGGCGCGGGTAATGACGATTTGCGCGGCGGTCACGGCAAGGATTTCCTTAACGGCAATGAGAATGACGATATACTTCGCGGCTTCGATGGCGATGATCGCCTCTATGGCGGCGATGGCGCCGACACGCTGCTGGGAAATACTGACAATGACATTCTGATAGGCGATGAAGGGAACGACCGCCTCAAGGGCGATCCTGGCGACGATACGATCGAAGGATCGGCTGGCGACGACAGTATTTCGGGCGGCGCCGGCGATGATTTTTTCAAATACGCTGTCGGAGACGGCAACGATATAATTGACGACTTCACAGCCGGCGCTGGAACCGACGATGTTATAAAACTAAACTCTTTTGGTGCGGCGTTTGACACCTTTGCGGAAGTGATCGCCGCGGCGTTTGATGACGGCTCAGACACGACGATCGACTTCGGCGGCGGCGATACGATCACGCTGCTTAATATCCTCGTCGCCGATCTTCACGAAGATGATTTTATTTTTTGAAGCGCAAACAATCTTTGACGTTAAAGCGTATTGCTTGAGGCCTTGATTGGCCTGACGCTTTAATGTGGCGCAATTGAACTGCTGAGAGCGATCAGAGGGCTGCGAACCTTACGGCATCGCTAGCGTAATATTCGGTCATCGCCGAGCGGATTGGCGATAAGCAAAACTGAAATACACTATTTGGGGTAAGCGCTGTATATTTTAAGTTCTCAATAGTAATTTAGGACAATTCACAAAATCAATTAAGTTGTATATTGGAGTATATGTGCGCTCGGGAAATTTACACCATTTAGCTTGGGGGCGTTCAGACGATACGGAATAGCGCCCAACCTGTTATCGATGATTAGTTTGGATAGCATGTTTCATGCCCGCCATATGCATTGGTTCCAAGCGTTTGCAGCGGCGTAGGTTGGGGCAAAATGCAAAAGGCGCCGACATTTGACAGAGTAGTAAGCGCGTTAAACGATGCTCCGCTTGAAGGCGACTGGTCGCGTGCGCTGGAGCTTATGGCGAACATGGTTGGGGGGTGGTCTGGGAGTATAGTCAGCTGTTCTCCCCACAAAGGGATTCTCGCCCATGTAAGTAGCGGCATCTCTGACGATCAGGTGCGGGAAGGCGTTGAAAGGGGAGGGGTGGATCCATACAAAAATCCTCGCTTCCAGGCGTTTTCCGCCTCAATTCCGATGCAGACAGTATCTGAAGCGAATTTTACCAATGCTGGCGAATGGCACGCGAGCGAGTTCTATCGTAACTTCGCAGCGCGCATTGATGCGAATTACTCATTATTTGCAAAACTCGATTCATATTATGATGAAATTACCGGCCTGTTCATCTGGCGTTCGGCGGCGCAAGGATCGGCAAGCGCACAGGAAGCGGCAATATTTTCTCAGTTGCTTCCGAATATTCGCCATGCCTTGGGCGTTCAGCGCGAGTTTGACCGCCGCTCGCTGAAAGTGGCGACCCAGGCTTGGGATCGTTCTCATGTCGCGGCCTTCTATTGTGATGCGCATCTGAAGGTTTTTTCTATGTCGGCGGCTGCCGAAGATGCGGCGCGCGCCGGTCGGATTTTGCAGTTAAAACGCGGAAGATTGAATCTTGTCGACCCGCGGGCGCATCGCCGTCTTGGTTCCGCGGTTGCGGCAGCATGTAATCGCGTTATCGATGGTCAGAGCGAATACAAGCTGGAAGCAACCGGCGTTCAACCCGGCGACAGCGCTCAATTCGTTGTTGCGCCGGTTAATAGAGAGGCCTCAGGCGCGCTTTACTCGGCGGCCGCGCTGGTATTGCTTTTTACGGAGTGTGAGGATGCGCAGAGCAGCCGAATGGAACACTCTATCCACCTTACAAAAGCGGAAAAAGATATCGGTCGCTTATTGTTGAAGGGTTATACGACACGTCAAATCGCTGATGAGCGTCGTTCAAGTCTTTCTACTGTTCAAACGCAAATAAAATCAATGAATCAGAAATTAAATGTCAGCCATCGCGCCCAGCTATTAGTCAAGCTGCGCGTGATTGTTGCAGAAGACTAGTCTGCTACCCCAATTGGCGTATTCCACACGGCCCGGTTTAACGACATTATCCGTTAACCAAGGTTAACGGGGTAAGGTGGGGATCAGGGGAGCATACATCGTCGTAAACAGGTGAAGAGATTCCGGCTTCGGTAGAATATCGAAGCGGGTTGTTACTCATCGAAAACGCCTAGTCGCCGACCTTAATGGTTCGGCGGAGGCTTTTACGTGTTTGCCTTTTCGAGATCGTATCCCCCGCGTTCCCATCCCTCATTGAAAGCGTACGAAATTCAACCCGCTGCCTGGATTCGTCAGTTTTGACATCAGGCATCGATCATAAAGGGGAACTCGGAAATGTTTGAACGGTTCAATGAAGGTTTTGAGGCTGGCGCAGACGGATTTTTTTATGGCGGCGACTATGGCGCGGTTACGGTCGTGCCCTCAGGTACGGGCGGCGTCACTGCAGCTGACGGTGCGTCTTTTGCGATCTTCGAACAGACCGACTCTGGTCCGTTCACGCGGTTTGACGGCTATCGCTCGGTTGATAGCGATCAGGGGTTCACGACGCAGGTTTCAATTTACCTGGATCCAGGCGCCTGGTCTGCCGGTGAAGGTTTTGATTATTCCGTAGCGGCCAATAATCAGAGCGGCGCGCATTTGCGCGATTTCATCTTTCACGTGACGCAGGATACGTCGACGGGACAACTGCTTGTCGGGGCGAGCAACAATTCGAATTTCGATCCGGTTGAAAATCTCGAAAGCGGCAATCACGCGGTCATCACGACCGCCGGCTGGTACACGTTCGAGCATACATTCTACAACGCCGGCGACGATACGCTTGCCGTATCCATGACCGTCAAGAATGCGAGCGACATTACGCTGTTTGCAGAAGTGTTAAATAACCCTTCCGACACGTTTTCTACGATGTTCGGCGGCAACCGGTATGGATGGTTCACCAATATCGACGTCGCTGGCGGCATCGCTGTTGATGAAGTGGTCATGTCCACTTCAGACGCCAATCCCGTTGTTGTGAAAGAGGGCGGCATCATTGTCGCGACTTACGCGAGCATTCAGGACGCGAAGGATGCGCTGGACAATGGCGATATTACTGTAACCTCGGCGGAGATTTCGACGACCGGCGCTGATGACGCGTTTTATTATGTAGCCGAAGGCATGTCTATCCAGGCTGCGATCGATGCGTCCAGTGACGGCGACTTGATCGAAGTCGCTGCGGGCACGTTTGAAGAAAGCTTCACGATTGACAAGGAAGTGACCATGACGGGGGCTGGCGCCGGTCAGACCATTGTCACCGGTACGCTTCTTGACGATCTGAGCGTGCCGGATGGCATGCCGCTCAATGATTATTTTGAGGCGAATAACCCCGCCTATTCCGCGTCGCTTGGCGTGCAGATTTCCGCTGACAATGTCTCTTTCTCCGGCTTCACCATCACCTCCTTCTCGGAGGCCATGGCGATCAACACATCGGACGGCGTTTCGATCACGGACAACGAGTTCATCGACAACGTCACCGGCATGCGCAAGGGAACCGCGCAGAACGTCACCAATGTGACGATCTCCAACAACTCTTTCTCGCAGGGCGTGCACGGGATCACGATTTACGCCGCCTCTGACGGCAGCGGCGCCTTTGACGGCGTGACGATGGACGAAAACATGTTTTCGTCGCTTTCCGAAAAGGGCATGTATTTCGAGCAGCTCGCCAATGCCGAGCTTAATGACAACGTGTTTGACGATGTCGGCAATTTCGGCCGCATCTCGCCGCCTTTCGGCGGAACGCAGGGCGAGTTCGGTCAGGCGATCGATATCAATCTGAAATACGAGAATTACGAGAATGTGGTGTTCAATGACACGATCATCACCAATTCCGGTAACTCTGATCAGGACGGCGCTGCAAGTCCGGGTGACTTTGGCGCGGCGGTTGGAGTCAAGATTCGCGATGACGGCTCTTATAGCGCGCAGCCCGCGACTTTCACGGGCAGCATTGTCTTCAATGGCGGTTCCATTGACGGTACGTCAACAGGTTTCCGCGTCGGCGAGCCCGGCAAGAACAATCTCGGCCCGAATGTCGATATCGACGGTGTCGAAATCTCCAATGCAACGGTTTCGGACGTTGAAAACGCGACTGACCCGTCCAACGGCGGCGTAACGGAAGTAACCATGGCGCCAAGCCAGGGAACGCTTGATGCGTCATCTTCGCAAGCGAGCCTGGACATTACGGGCACTGTGGTCAGTGATGGCGTTCTCGCCGGATCGGGTGACGATACGATTTTCGGCGGCGGCGGCGACGATTCATTAGACGGCGGCGCTGGCTTTGATACGGTCGTTTACAATGGCTTTGTCGACGACTACTCGGCAGTGCTCGGTTCGCTCACGGTCACGGATGAGAACGCCGGAGACGGAGATGATGGCACTGACGCGCTATTTAATATTGAGGCTATAGCATTCGCCGACACAACGGTTCGTATTGTTGGCGGCGACAGCGAGTATACGACGATTCAATCGGCGATTGATGCAGCCGACGCCGGGGATATTATCGTCGTGCGGGCGGGCACATATAATGAAAGCCTGTCGATCTCCAAGGAGATCACGCTTCTGGGCGAGGATGTCGGCGATGACGGCGTTCCCGACGTAATCCTCAATCCTGCCGGCTCGAACGGTATCGACATTTCCGGCGACATCGACGATGGCGGCTCGGCCACCGTGTCGATTAGCGGCTTCGCCATCGACGGCGCCAGCGGAGTGGGCGTGCGCATTTCCAGCTCGACCATGCTGTCGGCTCTTGAGATTACCGACAGCGCATTCTCCAATAACGGTACGCACGGTGTTGGTTCGGGCTCCGGCGCGCCGGGACTCGGTTCGATCTCGATATCGAACTCAACGTTTGAGAATAACGGACAAGGCGGCAGCAATGGCGCCGGCGATATCGTCCTCTTCGGCTTTACGGGCGATGCAACTATCGAAGACGTCAGCATTACGTCTTCGGCGACAGAGGGAACGGCCGTTTCTGCGCGCGGTGACAATGCGATCCAGATCTCGGGCTATGATCCGTCTACCTATGACGTCCAGGGTGCGATCGGCAATGTCACGCTCAATAACGTCACCGTCGACGGCTGGTATCACAAGCCGCAATTGGCGATCCAGGGCTATACAGACTTCAACGGCCTGACGCTCACTGGGGTTGACCTTACAGGCGGCACGTCCTGGGGGGATCTGCTTTTCATTGATCCGATCGGCAGCTCCGGACAGGATGCGCCGGGCAATTCCGGTTATCCCGGTAATTTCCCGTTGACTGGCGGCTCCAGCGATCTCGATCTGTCGGGCGTCACTGTTAATTCCGGGTCGACGAGCGTTCTCGGTGTCGACAGCCGTGTTCGCGGGACGGATGCGGACGACTCGATTGCCGGCACGAACGGCGCCGACCTTCTTAATGATTTCGCTGAGGGCGGCTACGACTACGGCGGGGATGACACCGTGCGGGGCCTCGGCGGCGACGACATCTTGATTGGCGGCGCGGGCGCTGATTTGCTTGAAGGCGGCGACGGTAACGACTCGCTCGATGGCGGCAGCGGCGCCGACGTTCTGCTTGGCTTCGGTGGTAACGATTACATGTCCGGGGGCGACGATGCGGACTCGCTTGTTGGCTTCGGCGGTCATGACATGCTTGAGGGCGGTGACGGCGATGACTACCTTTCCGGTCAGGGCGGCTATGATACGCTTCTTGGCGGCGCGGGCGACGACGAAATAGACGGCGGCGCCGGCATCGATATGGTCGACTATTCCGCTTATTCGGATGCAATCACCGTTGATCTCGCAAGCAATCCCTTCGCTGCGCTGGCTGCTGGAACAGGCTTCGCTTCAGGCGCGGCTACCGGCACGGACGGCCTCACTTCGATTGAAATTGTGAAGGGCACGCAAGATGACGATGTCATCTCGGGTTCCGTCATGGACGAGACGCTGTCCGGCGAGGGCGGTAATGATACGCTTCTCGGGCAGGTCGGCAAGGATGTGCTGCTTGGCGGCGGCGGTGCGGATCAGCTGATCGGCGGCGTCGGCGATGACTGGATCGAGGGCGGCGACGGTGCGGACAGTCTCGAGGGTAATGCCGGTCGCGACATGCTGATCGGCGACGCCGACGACGACACGTTGTTCGGCTATGGCAGCCATGACACCCTTCTTGGCGGCGATGGCAATGACGACCTTAGAGGCGGTTTTGGCCGGGACCTCTTGAATGGTTCGGCCGGTAATGACCTTCTGCGGGGCTATGAGGGACATGACCGTCTGTTCGGCGGCGGCGGCGACGATACGCTGATCGGCAATGACGGCAATGACTCGTTGACCGGCGGCGGCGGTTCGGACCGCCTTAAGGGTGATGACGGAAACGACACGTTGAACGGCCGCTTCGGCGATGACTTTGTCACCGGCGGCGCTGGCGACGATCTCTTCGAGTTCCGTCAGAGCCACGGCAATGATATCTATGACGACTTTACCGCCGGGGCGGGTACTGACGACGTGATCGCGCTGATGGAATTCGGCGCTGCGTTTGACACCTTCGCGGAAGTGATCGCAGCCGCGTCGGATGACGGAGCGGACACGACAATCGACTTTGGCGGCGGGGATTCGATCACCCTCCTCAATGTCGTCGTTGCCGATCTTCACGAGGATGATTTTATCTTCTCGTAGGATCCGCCTTAAAATCGCGCCGCGTCAAGGAAAGCGTTGATTTCATCGTTGGTTTCAGCTTTAGTGCCGCCTTTCGATGAACTGAAGCGCCCTTGGCACGGCGAACGATGTCGCAACAGGAACAACAACATAAAGGGTTCGTTCCCGAGGTCTGGTTTCATACGCCGGTCTGGTCGCGCAAAGTTGTCGACCACCAGCGTGTAAATACGCATATTCTGCAAGCGCTCGGTAAGCTTGAGGCGGAGACTGAGTCCATCACCCGCTCGAATGTCGGAGGCTGGCACAGTCACGATCAGATACATCGTAGCGAAGACTTCGCCGAGATCAGGCGCATCATCGGGACAAGCTGCGTCGGTTGCGCGACTTTCATGGAATTCGACTTCGACAATTTTGATCTTGTGATCAAGGAAATGTGGATCAACAAGAACGGGCCCGGCGATTACAACAAGGCGCATATTCATCCGAACGCGATCCTGTCCGGCGCCTATTATGTAAAAACCCCGCCAGGCAGCGGCAATATTGAGCTTTATGATCCTGTGCCGGCGCGGCTGATGAACATCTACCCGGTAAAGAAACGCAAGCCCATCAATCTGCAGGCGGTCGAGTATCGCGCTGAGGAGGGGCTGCTTCTGGTCTTTCCCTCATGGCTTCAGCATGCGGTGCAACCGAATGCGGCTGATGATTTTCGGATTTCCATCAGTTTCAATATCGGTTTCAAGCCGAACGATAAAAAGCTTCAACAAACCACCGGGTCTGCTCCGGACGAGGCGCCGCTCGATATCGTGCGAAATTAGGCGTTGGGCGCTTTGGTTTCGGTCTTGGTCGGAACGATCCGGAAAGCTTTCGATCCCTTGAGCCCGTTCCAGAAAGACAATTTGGCGTAGCGTTCGAACAGTTCCGGCGGCAGCACCGTTTTGCGCGGGCGCGCCTCGACCTTCTGATGCACTTTATGCAGTCCCTTTACGCCGAGCTGGGAGTCGAATTCCGGCGCGTCGTAATCGACATTGTCAAAGTCGTGGTCGTATTCTTCCTCGCCCAGAAACTTGTAAAGCAAGGTGAGCACCTCTCCCGGGCGCTGGCTGAAAATGTCGTAATCGACAATCACCAGCCGTTCCGCGAACTCGCTCCAGACCGCTTCCTGCAAGGCATGCCAGGCGTAGCCGACAAGCCGGTTCGGTCCCGCCAGCGCCTCAAGGCGCGTATAGACTGTTGAGCGTTCGACGGGCGTGTTGAAAAGCCGTGTGTGCTCGAAAATATTCTTCCTGTACTGGCGTTCGAGAGAATCCATCACCCAGGCGACGTTGCGCACCGTGCAAATCAGCTTTGAGTCTGGAAACAGGCGCATCAGCGCCGGCAGTTGCGCCGTCCATGCGCGATTGGTGTCAAAGATGACGGGTTCCGTGCGGTCGACATAATAACCGTCGAACAGGCCGCGAATAAGACGCGAGCGCTGTTCATCATTAACCATGGTTGAAAGTTCTGTGCCGGCTGAGACCTGGCTGATCAGTCCTTCCATCAGACTGGCGATCGGACTCGACATGCCGGCATGGAAACGCGGGTTTTGTTTGAGCAGCGCGCCCATCAGGGTTGAGCCTGAGCGCGGCAGCCCGGAAATGAAATAGAATGTCTTCTCGCCTTGTGCTTGCGTCGCCTTCGTCTTTTTCGCCACGGTTCATTCCCCATGCTTACCTGATGGTTTGTAAGCGTTTGTTTCCGTTATTTTCTTGGATTGCAAGCGATAGACAGTCGATCCGGCGTTTCATTTGCAGATGACCGCAAATGTTTGCGGAATTGAGGGCTTGGGGGTAGGCTTTTTGGGTGGTGGGTGCGCTCCGATGAGCTGGGGCGCAACAAGTGCGTCAAGAATAATGGCGCAGTCGGGAGAGGGGCATGCCGGTCGGTTCGATTTATACGGTCACGACGCTTAATGACGGCGGTGGCGACGATTTCAATGGCGGCGATCTTATAGCTGAAACGGCGGACGGCGGCGGCCTGTCTTTGCGTGAGGCGCTGGCCCTCGCCAATGATGGCGACGCAATCGAATTCGATGGCGCGCTTATCGGCGGAACTGTGACGCTGGCAAGCGGCGAACTCTCCATCATACAGGACGATTTCATTATTGACGGCGATATCGATGATGATGGCGCCGCCGACATTACGATTGACGCCGCCGGCGCCAGCCGCGTCTTCTCAATTGCGGCGGGCATAGGCGAAGCCGATACCAACGACGTTGAACTCGATGGTCTCGCTATTGTGAACGGCGCCGTTTCCGGCAATGGCGGCGGCGTTTACGCGGGCATCAATACGAACACCATTTTGCGCAACACGCTGATATCGGCAAACACAACTACAAATGGCGGTGATGGCGGCGGCGTTTTTGCCGGCAGCGGTTCTTTAAAAGTTTATGGCGGTGCGATCTACGGCAACAGCGCCGCCGGAGACGGCGGCGGGATTTCGACCGGCGCGACAGGTTACTTTTTTCTCGGGCTTTACGAGACGAACCTCTACCTCAACCAGGCGGCCGTCAGCGGCGGGGGCGTGGGGCTGATGTCGACAGTCAGCGAGGCGACGATCTTCGGTTCCTCCATCGACGACAACAGCGCCAATAACGGCGGCGGCGTCTACTCAAAAGGCGACCGCACGACGATTGTTGAAAGCCGGCTTTCGGAGAATACGGCGTTTACCAACGCCGGGGGCGCGATGTTTACCAGCGGCGATGTCGATATCGCCAACAGCCTCATATCCGGCAATTCCGCGGTTCCTGTAGGGGGCGGGCTTTATTTCGCCTCCGGCGTTACCGAAGCGGATGTCGTCAATACGACCATCGCCGGAAACTACGCCCTGTTTCTCGGCGGCGGCGTTTTTTCAGATACGGCGATAAGCATCGCGAATTCGACCATTACCGGCAACAGGATCCTTGTTACCGATGGCGGCGGGGTCGCCACGACAACAGCGTTGACGCTGACCAATTCCATCGTGGCCGGCAATGAGGGTTTTGGCGTTGATGATCTCAACACCTCATCGCTCTACCAGCAGGGCGGCAATATCATCGGGACGAATATTTATTCCGGCGGCGTCGATGTCGGCGATACGACGCTTGCGGATGTTTTCGGCAGCGTCGGCGCCAATCCCGATACCGGCGTTTATTCCGGTCTGCTTGCGGACAATGGCGGGCGATGGTTCTCGATCGCGCTGAAATATGACGGCGACGCGGTAGACGCCGGCGACGGCGCCTATCTGCCGGCGGACCCCTACGACCTCGATAGTGATGCGAATACTGCAGAAGACCTGCCCGTCGATACGCGCGGCGAACCGCGCGTAGCTGGCGCGGAGGTCGATCTCGGGGCCGTGGAGATGCAGCTTGTCGTGACGACGCTTGACGACGAAGCCTATGACGGCGGCGACTTGGTTGCGGAAGCCGCCGACGGCGGCGGACTCTCCTTGCGCGAAGCGATTGCGCTCGCCCAGGACGGGAATGAGATTACGTTCGATGCGAGCCTCGCCGGCGGGACGCTTAATCTGGCTCTCGGCACGCTGACAATTACAAACAGCCTTACTGTTAACGGCGACGTTGACGGTGATGACGTGGCCGATATTACGATCAGTGGTGACGCCAACGGTGACGACCTTACGACCAGTGATTTTTGGGGAAACATCATCACGGATGTTTCGAGCAACACGAATACAAGCGACAATATTCGTGTTTTTTACACCGCCGCAGGTTCGAGCGGGGTCTTGAATGGACTGGTTGTTACTGGAGGGGTGACGACTGGGGGCAATGGCGGCGGTATTTATGGGCTTTTGTCAACGCTAACAGTTAGCAACTCATCTATCTCGGGCAATAAAGCAAGCGGTTACGGGGGCGGCATATCTGCAAATAGTTTGTCTCTATATGTTTCAGATTCATTGATTTCACAAAACGAAGCAGGCGTTCATGGCGGCGGTCTTGCGCACAATAATCTGACGGTATTGGAGAATGTAACTGTCACTTATAACGGTGCGTCCGGTAATGGCGGCGGAATATGGAACTCCGGGTCGATATCAGTAGAAAACGGACGCATTTCCAATAACGAAGCTGGTATTTATGGCGGTGGCATTCACAACGCGACGGGTACTGTCGCGGGCGTCAGTCTGGAGGTCGTGAATAATTATGCGGTGCTTTCGAGCGGGGGCATCAGCAACTCAATAGGGACGGTAACGCTTGCCAACAGCACCGTGTCAGGAAATTCTACAACGGGACTTGGCGGCGGCGTGGGCTCTGACGGCACGCTCAACCTTGCCAACGTATCGCTTGTCGGAAATACCGCGGGAACATATGGGGGCGGCCTCGCACGTGTGGGCGGCGATGCATACATAGACAGTTCTACATTTACCGGCAATTACGCGGGGCAACAGGGCGGCGGACTATACAGCGTTGCATCGGGCGATCTTCAGCTCGCAAACAGCATTGTAACTGGAAATGACGCCGGCGTTTTTGCTGATGATACAAATGGACTTGTAAATCAGTACGGCGCTAACATTATTGGAACTGATATTTTCTCCGGAAACTCGGATGTCGGCGATACGGCGCTGGCGGATGTCTTCCTCAATGTCGGAAACAATCCTGACACGGGCGTTTATTCCGGCCTGCTCGCAGACAATGGCGGACCCGTTCAGACGGTCATGATTAAATATGCTGGTGACGCGCATGACGCCGGCGATGGCGCCTATCTGCCGGCAGACCCCCTTGATCTGGATAATGATGCGAATACAGCTGAAGACTTGCCGACGGATGCGCGCGGCGCGCCGCGGGTTTCCGGCGGGTATGTTGACCTTGGGGCGGTCGAATTCGCTGAGGCCGCCAGCCCGCTGATCGTCACGACGCTCGCCGACGGTGGTGACGATGATTACGATGGCGGGGATATCCTGTCGGAAACCGCCGATGGCGGCGGGCTGTCCCTTCGCGAAGCGCTGGCGCTCGCAGGCGACGGGGACGTGATTGAGTTCGATGCAAGTCTGTCGGGCGGCGCAATTCATTTGCAAAGCGGCGAACTGGTTATCTCAAACGACATTACGGTCGATGGCGATATCGACAATGACAATACTCCTGACATCACTATAAGCGGCGATGCTAACGCCGACGACTCAACCATCACCGATGGTTGGGGTGATGCGATTACAGATGTCGAAACAAACACAAATACCGGAGACAACACAAACGTATTGTCGGTTACAAGCGGTTCGGCAGTATTAAACGGGCTGGTGATCACTGGGGGCGTTGCGGGCAGTTATCTTTACGCCGCAGGCGTTACCGTTGATAACGGCGCCAGCGCGACCATTCAAAACTCCTCCTTGTCAGGACATTTTCAAAGCCAGAGCGGGGGCGGTCTCACGAATTTCGGTGAGGTATGGCTCTACAATGTGCTTGTGTCGCACAATCACAGCGTTGGCTCCGGCGGGGGCGTATACAATCCGGGGGTGCTGTATGTCTATGACTCTGAAATATCGCACAATACGTCGGATTTTCGCGCCGGCGCCATTCTGAACAGCGGAGCGCTGTATCTCCATGATTCTCAAGTAAATGAAAATTTCAGCGGGGGCGACGCTGGCGCTATCTCAAATGGCGGCGCTGAAGGCGACGCAACTATCATAAATTCCACCATTGCAAATAACACTGCAATCGGTTGGGGCGGCGGGCTGATAAGTTCAGGTTATTTCACCCTTATCAATACGACGGTCTCGGGTAATTACGCTTACGATGGCGGCGGCGGCGTCGCCCTGTTTGGCGGCGTTGGATCTTTCGCGAACTCTACGGTCTCCGATAACGGAGCGGCCAATGACGGCGGCGGTATTCACAATGAAGGGTACATTTATCTTACCAATACTACCCTGGCTGAAAATACCAGCGGTGGCCTTGGCGGCGGTTTGTATACCGGCGGTAATGTTGCGCAGATCGCCAACAGTACGATCAGCGGCAATTCCGCCGCCGGAAATGGCGGTGGTATAGCCGTCAGTAATTTGGACGCCGTCTTTCTGACAAACTCAATCGTCGCCGGCAATGAAGGCGCTGAGGGTGTGGATGATGTGCTTGGCTCCGGTTATGCGCCGCGGCTCGAGCTGTACGGACAGAATGTATTAGGGTCGACGCCAGTGGGCTTCTCTGTGTTGGGTTACGACGCAGGAAAAGCGGTCATTCTTGGAACCGGCAATTCCTTTTCTTTGTCGGATGTCTTTTCCCATCTCGACCCGGCGAACGGCGGCGGGCTGCTTGCAGATAATGGCGGGCCTGTGAGTACAATAGCCATTAAGAATGGCGGCGTTGCGCATAATACAGGGGATGGCGCCTATCTGGCGGCGGATGATAACGACCTTGATGGTGATCTTGATACGCTTGAGGCGTTGCCTGTCGATGCGCGCGGCTTCGATCGCCTTGTCGACAGCGATCTGGATATCGGCGCCGCGGAACTGCAAGTACTGGTTGTTACGACGACTCTCGACGGCGGTGATGACGATTACGATGGCGGAAGTTTGGAAGACGAGACGGCGGATGGCGGCGGCTTGTCGTTGCGCGAAGCGCTGGCGCTCGTTCAGGACGGCGATACCATCACTTTCGACATGGCGCTGTCTGGCGAAACCATTACGCTTGCCGGAACGCAATTGACAGTCGAGAAAAGCGTTACGATTGACGGCGACCTTGACGATGACAACGGCTACGACATCACGGTCGACGCCGATGGTGCGAGCCGGGTTCTCCAGATCGCTGCGGGCGCGGATGAGAGCAATCCCAATGTTGTGGTGATTGACGGCCTGATGATAACGGGCGGCTATCTCGACAGCGGGGTCGATTCCGGCGCCGGCGTTCAGGTTGCTCAGGATGTTGAGCTTACAATTGTAGACAGCCGGATATCTGCAAACAATTCTATCTACTATGGTAGCGCCGGCGGCGTGTATGTCATCGGCAACTCAACGCTCAACGTATTTGATTCCGAAATTGTCGGGAACAACGCCACCTATTACGGCGGCGGTATTGCGGCGATGTCCAGCGATGCAACAATTTTCATTTCGAATTCCGAGATTTCACACAACGATGCGCTTCAGGGCGGCGGCATATACAGTCGCGGAACAATGACTATTACAGGCGACAGCGTCGTTTATATGAACTCCGCCAGTTACGGCGCAGGCGTAATGAGCGCCGGAGATCTCACTATAAATGAAGGGTCGATAGTCTCGTCAAACATTGCGCCCGTTGGCGGCGGCGGTGTTTTTGTATCAGGGACAGCTACATTCAGTAATGCATCATTCGTTTCAAACTTTAGCGGATATGGCGGGGCCATTTTTCTTGCGAGCGGCTCTGCCAGTGTTGATGCGTCTTACATAGCCAACAATACGGCTACGCAGCGCGGCGGCGGTGTTTATGCTGATACAGGCGTTTCGCTTTACATTTCTGATAGCTATATCGCCGGAAACAGCGCCAATGCAAACGGCGGCGGTTTGATGCTCGACGGCAATTCTGCGGGAACCGTTGTCAACACGACATTCGCCAACAATTCGAGTGGTTATGGCGGTGCGGCGGCGATTCGAGAAGGCGGTGTGCTTGATGCCGCGAATGCGACATTCTATGGCAACAGCGCGACTTACGACGGTGGTGCGATTAACAATCTCGGCGGTTCGGTTGATCTTCGTAATAGTACGTTCACAGGCAACAAGGGCTTTACAGCGGGCGCCATCGATGGGGATGCGACGGCGGCGAACAGCATCTTCGCCGGCAACAGCGGGAATGAAGGCACCACCGATCATGGATATAACGGCGCGCTGACCAGCAATGGCGGGAATGTCTTCGGTCAGATCGGGCTTGCCGGCGGCTATGACGTTCATGAAACCGACCTTTCGGAGATCTTCTCCGATGTCGTGACGAACAGCTTCACCGGTGTTCAAAGCGGTGCCCTGGGCAGTAATGGCGGCGCATGGAAGACTGTTCAGACAAACCCCATGGGTGTTGCAATTGACATTGGCGACAGTGGAGGGCTGCCTGCCGATGAGCTGGATATCGACGGCGATCTGGATACGCTTGAAGACTTGCCGCTTGATGCACGCGGCGCGCCGCGCAATTCCGGTGCAAACGTTGACGCTGGCGCGGTCGAGGTGACGCAATATGTCGTGACGACCAATCTCGATGGCGGGACGGATGAATTCAACGGCGGCGACCTTGCAACGGAAACTGCAGACGGCGGCGGGCTTTCCCTGCGCGAGGCGCTGGCGCTGGCGCAGGACGGATCGATTATTACTTTCGATGCCGGCCTTTCAGGGATGACGGTCAGCGCGCAGGAAAGCGGCGCATTCCATATTGAGCATGATAACCTGCTGATCGACGGCGACCTTAATAACGACGGCGTCGCTGACGTCACTATTCAGGGAAACGGTGCCACGCGCGCGCTGTATGTCGTCGGCAACACCGAAGCTCATCCCAATGACGTCACGCTTGACGGGCTTAACATCTCTGGTGGTGTTCTCAGCGGTGGTTACGGGGCGGGCATTCTCGTCAATCCGAATACGGCGCTGACTCTGAACAATGTGAACGTAACAGATAACGAAGGGGGATATGGCGCTGGCGTTGCGGTATTAGGCTCTTCAACTTTGGCCATATATGGCGGATCTGTTTCGGGCAATAATAGCGGCGGATATAGCGGCGGCGGCCTTTTCGTTGGCAATAACGCTCAAGCGACAATCGATGGTGCGACATTCTATAGTAATTCGGGAACCATTGGCGGCGGGGTGCTGAGCTTTGGGGCGCTGGCTATTTACAATTCCACATTCGATCAGAACGGCGCTACATCCCGTGGCGGCGCTGTCGCGGCTTATGGCGATACGGACATTGCTGATTCTGCGTTTACGGACAATACCGTTAACAATGTCGGCGGGGCCGTTTACAGCGCATATAACTCAATTGAAATTACCAATTCGACTTTTGAAAACAATTCCACATCCATTGGCAGCGGCGGCGCGCTTTATCTCTATGAGTCGGCTTCAAACATCGCCAATTCGCTATTTGCCGGCAACGAAGCAAATGGTCTTGGCGGAGCGGTTTACTCCGGCGGCGGCGGCGAGACGAAGGTTGTAAACTCGACGTTCTACGGCAATTTTTCAAACTTCGGCGGCGGCGGAATCGGCCAACGGACTGGCGAACTCTTTCTCTACAGCAGTACGTTTACAGGCAATTATGCTGAAGGCGGCGGGGCGGTCCAGGTCGATGGCGCGAGCGCGCACGCCTATTCGGCCAATACCTTGTTCGCGGGAAATGGCGATGTCGGCAGCACCGAAGACGTTTATACCAATGAGGGCGGTACGTTCGCTTCACTGGGCGGCAACCTGTTCAAGCAATCCGGCATGGCGGGTGAAAGCGATGTCGAATTCGCAGATCTCGATCTGATCTTTGAAGGGACGGTGACCAATGCTTTCACCGGAATGACGTCTGGCGCGCTGGCTGACAATGGCGGCCCCACGGAAACGGTGGCGATCCTGGCGGGCGGCGGCGCGGATGACGGCGGCCAGTCCGGCGCTCTCCCCCCCGATTTTCTTGATCTTGATGGCGACGCAAATACGTTTGAAGACCTGCCTCTCGACGCCACTGGCGGGCCGCGCGTGCTCGGCGGTCAGCTTGATATAGGCGCTGTCGCTGTTGAGCTCATGACCGTCTATGGCACGCCGGGAGACGATACGCTCGCTGGCGTCGCTGCGCGTGACATCATTGACGGTCTTGCCGGCAATGACGTTATCGACGGAATGGGCGGTGATGACACGCTTATCGGCGGTGTCGGCGAAGACACGCTTGACGGTGGCGATGGCGACGACTCCCTTACCGGCGATGCGAGCGCGGATGTGCTTAACGGCGGAATTGGTGAAGACACGCTTCACGGGGGTATTGGCGACGACACGCTTAACGGCGGCGATGACGACGACCTGGTCGAAGGTTGGGCCGGCCGCGATTCCATGCTTGGCGGGAATGGCGATGACTTCATGCACGGCTATAACAGTCATGACTCACTTTACGGCGGCAACGGAAACGACGATCTGCGCGGGGGGTACGGCAAGGACCTGTTGAACGGGTCGGGCAATAACGATGTCTTGCGCGGGTTCGAAGGCGACGACCGTCTGTTCGGCGGCGGCGGGAACGACACGCTGCTGGGTAATGACGACAACGACTCGCTCACTGGCGGCGGCGGCGTAGACCGCCTTAAAGGCGATGCAGGCGACGACACGCTGAACGGCCGCTTCGGCGACGACAGCGTCACCGGCGGCGCCGGCGACGACCTGTTCGAGTTTCGTCTTGGCCACGGCAATGACATTTATGATGACTTTGTCGCGGGCGCCGGCACGGATGACGTGATCGAGCTGATCGCCTTCGGGGCGGCGTTCGACAGTTTCGCGGAAGTTATCGCCGCTGCTTCGGACAATGGAACCCATACGACGATCGACTTCGGCGGCGGGGACTCCATCAAGCTCCTCAATGTCGTCGTCGCCGCTCTCCACGAGGACGACTTCGTGTTCTCCTAAGCCTCGCGTGGAGCGTTTCCACTGGCGGGACTAGCCTGACGTGTCTCCAGTCGAGGGGTGCGCTCCTCAAATATCCATCACTTCGCCGCAATCCCGACGCATTGGATCGCCATATTCGCCAAGTGGCGAAAGGCGGCGATGTTGTGAAAAGTAGAACAATAACAACCAGTTCTGGAGCGCTGGCGGCTTTGCTGCTGCTTGCGGCGTGCGGACAGGGCGCCGCCGAAAAGGATAGCCCCCGGGAAAGCGCCGAGCCGGATACGCTGCGCGTTTCGGAAGCGCCGAATGCGGAACACGTTGCGAAAGCAGCGCAAACCTCGCCGACGGACTCTGCGCCCGAAGGCCGCTACCATCTTGCATGGGCCGGCGACGACCGGCTTTGCGGGGAAAGTCTCGCGGTTCTCAATAGAGCGAATAAAGAGACTGACGCGCGCAAAAGCGACAGCGTCGGCTATGCGGAACGGCAGGCGCAAACGGCGCTGCATACGCCGCAAAATATCAAATGGACTGCGGGCGAAGGCGGCGATGAACACGCCATGCTCGAGTATTTCAATGATGGCGTTTCAAGAACTATAGAGCGCCGTCGCGGCAAGCTGTCCGGCAACCAGGTCATCACGCTGTGGGTCGGGTCGGGCGAAGGCGAATACACGCATCTTTCTTTTGGTCATGCGGGCGCCAATACGCCCGGACTGCCGGCGCTTGAAAACCTCAACACAAAGCTGACTTACTCGGTCGTTGACGTAGCGGAAATTAACAACCGCTTCGTCACTCTTGTCGCGCCGCTCAGCGATTTTGATGCGACGGGCAGCGTTTTTGTCGCCACATGGACGGCGAAAACCGGCCGGGAAAAGCCGTTTGCGGCCGAAGATTACTATCCGCTGATCAGTTGCGTTTTCACGTCCGTCGGCGGGTAAGGGAAACCGGCGATGGCGTTGTCAAACCTCAATCTGCTGTCCGCAGGCCAGTATTTTTCGCTGCTCTACGATATGATCAAGCAGCGCGAAAACCCCTGGCTCTATAACGGCACGGGGTATGAAGGCATTCACAATGGCGGCGGCGACGGTAATCCGACTTTCGGTTACGGGTTCAATCTCGCTGCTTTCAGCGCCAACATCGTCGAAGCCGTCATTCTGCACGCCTACAATAATTCGCTGACGTCTCAGCAAAACGACGGCCTCGATCTCATTCTCAGCTGGAAAACCGGTCAGCAGGTTTATGTCAACGGCTCTTGGGTGACGCTTTCCAATGCAAACATCATCAACATGGCGGACGAAAGCCTCAACGGCGCGCCTGGCGCTTTCGGCGACAGCGTCCAGCGTGCGGCGGTTCAAAGTCTGACGCTTACTGATGCGGAAGCGACCCGCATGCTCGACGTGATGATCAAGGGGGATCTCAACCTCGTTCATGTCGAGGGCGGGAGCGGCAGCTGGGGCTATGAAGACGGCCTTGACTATCGCCTCGCGGAAGAAGGCGTCCTTCCCTATTCGGCGGAACGGGCGGCTCTGCTTTCGGTTTATTACAACGCGCCAAGCCTGATCGGGCCGGGCGTTCAAAACGCGGTCGCCAGCGACGACCGCCCGCAGCTCTGGTATGAAATCCGCTATAATCACAACCATTTTGATCATAACGGTTTGCAAAACCGGCGCGCCGAAGAGTCGGATCTGCTGGGGCTTGTTTCAGCAGCGGCGAAGAATAACCCCGACGCGCATGTCGATGAATACGCGCTTGCCCTCGACACTCTGTTCAACGGCTATGACCGTCTCGGCAACCGCATCCTGACCCGCATTGAAGCGCGCGACAGCCTTGATAATTTTGAAGACGCCATTGCGTCCGAACTTCAGGCGCTGCTCGACTATTATGTCCTTGAGCCGCTTGGCGCATCTTCGGCCCCCTTGATCGATTACGTACAGGCGGACAGCGATAACATCAGTGAGCAGATGATTGCGCAGAGCGTCGCCGGCGCCGGGGTTTCAGGCGGTAAAGGCGCAAGCGACACCATCAACCTGATTCTCGGCATGGGCGGGAACGATCTGATCTACGGCCTCGGCGCGGCTGACTATCTTTATGGCGGGGGTGGAAACGACACGATATACGGCGACGGCGGCGGTACATCATTGGGCGACAGCGGGCACGACCTGATCGACGGCGGCGACGGCGATGACGTTCTATATGGCGGCTCGGGCGATGAGTATATTCTCGGCGGCGACGGTGAGGACAGCATCGACGGTGAAGCGGGAAATGATGTGCTGGTCGGCGGCGGCGGCAATGACACGCTCTTCGGCGGGCAAAACAATGATATGATGGACGGCGATGCCGGGCGAGACTCGCTGGTTGGCGGTTCGGGAGCGGATACTGTTTACGGTTCCGGCAGTCATGACTCGCTCGGTGGCGGAAATGATGATGACGATTTGCGCGGCGGCGATGGCCGGGACCTTCTCAATGGCGGCGCCGGCAATGATGTTTTGCGCGGCGAGGAAAAGGACGACCGCCTGTTCGGCGGCGGCGGGAACGACACGCTTCTGGGCAATGACGACAACGACTCGCTGACCGGCGGCGGCGGCGTGGATCGCCTCAAGGGCGATGCGGGCGACGACACGCTGAACGGCCGCTTCGGCGACGACAGCGTCTCCGGCGGCGCCGGCGATGATCTCTTCGAGTTCCGCCAGGGACACGGCAATGACGTCTATGATGACTTCGTCGCGGGCGCCGGCACGGACGACGTGATTGAGCTGATCGCTTTCGGGGCGGCGTTCGATACGTTTGCGGAAGTCATCGCAGCGGCGTCGGGCAACGGGACCCATACGACGATCGACTTTGGCGGCGGGGATTCCATCAAGCTCCTCAATGTCGTCGTCGCAGACTTGCACGAAGACGATTTCATTTTCAGCTAGGCGATTTTTTGCAATGCGTGACGCGCTTGGGCGATATTGCTCCGAACAGTATGTTTCAGCGCCGCGATAATAATCGAAAACATTGTGACAGCTATACGACAATAGTTGTTTAATAGATTGATTTTGCTGAGAATATGCTGAACGCGCAAATGCGCGCCGCCCGCTTCTCTTGGCCTGAAAGACGCTGTATTGTGCACAGAGACGTTTCCAGCAAATGGAGCGTGTTTTTGTTTTGGGGCGGGGGCTCCCGCGCATTTTGGGTTTGGCCTGGCGGGCGGTGTTGAAACATACTGCCGCTGTTAATTGGGATATCGGGGAGGAATCAGATGCTTGTTGACGGCACTTCAGGAAACGACAGTCTCGACGGTTCGTCAGGTAATGACACGATCAATGGGTATGACGGCAACGATACGCTAAACGGTCTTGATGGTTACGACCGGATTTATGGCGGCGACGGAGACGATCTGATCGACGGCGGCGACGGCGGCGGCCAATATTACGGTGAGGGTGACAATGATACGATCTCCGGCGGCGCCGACAGCGATTATATAAGTGGTGACGCAGGTTCTGACAGTCTTTCGGGCGGCGGCGGCATAGACCGACTTTACGGCGGCGCGGGCGTCGACACGATGACCGGGGGCGCTGGCGATGATGCGTTTCTTGGATCGCTCTCCGAAATCGACGGCGACCTGGTCACGGACCTTTCTTCAGGCGACACCGTAGCGATCAGCGGTGTCGTTGTAGACCCGACGTCGCTTTTGACGTCATTCGGCGGCGGCGAAACGACCCTTACCTTTGACACCGGCGATGGCGGCGCGCCGGACGGTGATTTCCGGATGACCGGCGATCTCACGGGGGAGACTTTCGAAGCAAGCTATAATGGCGTTTTTTCATTCATCTACTACCGTAGCGGTGGGGATGATTACGCCGGTTCGACCGCGACGGCCGGGTCGATCATTCCAACAACTTCCGGCGCCCAGGCGACCGGCGATATCGAAGTCGGCGCCGAACAGGACTGGTTCCGGGTTTCGCTGATCGCTGGCCAAACCTACGTCTTTGAGCTTACGGGTTTTGATGAGAGTGACGGTACTCTTGAGGATCCTTACCTCATCTTGTTCGACGCAGCAGGCGATTATATTACGCACAATGACGATTTCGGCTTCGACGCCGATTTTAACTACCTTCTGGCTTCACGCATTGAATATATGCCGAGCGTGAGCGGAGATTACTATGTCGCCGCAGCTGGCGTCGCCCAGTACCCCTTGACAGGCACCTATACCCTGACCGCGACGGGTGTTGGATATGTCGGCGTTGGCGCAATTGTTGGGAGTCAGTTCGACGATTCCCTCGACGGCACAGTCGGATTCGATGAAATTTACGGTCTTGGCGGCGATGATGTCATCAACGGTTTTGCAGGATATAATTACCTTAACGGCGGTGAGGGAAATGACAGCATCACCGGCGGCGATGAAGAAAACTACATAGACGGCGGCGCTGATAACGACACGCTTATCGGCGGAGCGGATGCCGATTACCTTGAAGGCGGCGCAGGCGACGATACGCTCATTGGCGGCGACGGGGAGTATGATGAGCTTTACGGCGGCGAAGGAAACGATGCGATCGACGGCGGCGACGGTCTCGACTATATCGCAGGCGAAGGCGGTATTGATACCCTGACTGGCGGTGCGGGCGGCGACTTGTTTTATGGTCCGCTCGAAGATCTCGATGGCGATCTGATCACGGATCTTTCAACGGAAGATGCGATAGAGCTCGATACGCCGGTCGACCCGTCTTCGTTTATGATGTCCTTCGCGGGCGGAGAAACCACCGTCACCTTCGATATCGGAGACGGCGGCCCTGCGGACGGCTCTTTCCGGCTCACTGGCGACTTCACAGCGTCGACGTTCCTGACAAGTTTTGATGGATACGAGACGCTGATCTATCTTGCTGGCGCGCCCGACGACTACGCCGGTACGACAGCGACTGCGGGCGCTGTCACCCCTAACGGATCAGGCGCGCAAATGACTGGGGAAATCGAGGTCGGCGCCGATCAGGATTGGTTCAAGGTTTCCCTGACTGCCGGAGAAACCTACAATTTTGAATTGACCGGGGATCCCTCTGGCGGGGGCACGCTCGAAGATACCTACTTGCTCATCTTCGATGCGTCCGGCGATTTCGTTATGGAAAACGACGATTTCAACGGACTCGAGTATACGCTTGAGTCCTTTATTCAGTACACGCCCGGTACGAGCGGCGATTTCTATATTGCGGCGGGCAGCTATTCGCTGTTGACGGGCACTTACACGCTAACGGCGACCAGCTTTGGCGCTCTCGGCGCGAACGAGTTCGTCGGTAGCCGGTTTGGCGATGAGATATACGGTTCTGCTGACGCCGACACGATCAGCGGGCGCGCTGGTGACGATTTGCTTTATGGCGCAGGCGGCGTTGATTCAATTCATGGCGGCGATGGTGCGGATACCATAGACGGCGATACCGGGAACGACACGCTGTTGGGCGAAGGCGGTGATGATAGCCTGGAAGGCTGGGGAGGACGGGATTCTCTCAATGGCGGCGCGGACAATGACACGCTGTTCGGCTATGGCAGTCATGACACGCTCGGCGGCGGTGTTGGCGACGACGATCTCCGCGGCGGTTATGGCAAAGACTTGCTGAATGGCTCCGGCAATAATGATATCTTGCGCGGGTTCGAAGGTGACGACCGTCTGTTCGGCGGCGCTGGCAACGACACGCTTCTGGGCAATGACGACAACGACTCGCTGACCGGCGGCGGCGGCGTAGATCGCCTCAAGGGCGATGCGGGCGACGACACGCTGAACGGCCGCTTCGGCGACGACAGCGTCTCCGGCGGCGCCGGCGATGATCTCTTCGAGTTCCGCCAGGGACACGGCAATGACGTCTATGATGACTTCGTCGCGGGCGCCGGCACGGACGACGTGATTGAGCTGATCGCTTTCGGGGCGGCGTTCGATACGTTTGCGGAAGTCATCGCAGCGGCGTCGGACAACGGGACCCATACGACGATCGACTTTGGCGGCGGGGATTCCATCAAGCTCCTCAATGTCGTCGTCGCGGACCTTCACGAGGACGATTTCATTTTCTCCTGAGCAGGAGTGATCGGGCGCGTCCGGCGAGGGCGCGTACCCATCTCGCCAGAGGTCTCAGCCGCGCCGCGAGCGCCGGCGTGCGATTGTTCACCGCTTCTGCGATGCGGCGATAGGCTGATGGCGGGGGCGGCGCTCCTGCGACAGCTAACATCGCGGCGCCCGCGCCGAGGCTGTATGGCCCGCCGCTCAACGCCGCACCGCACGCCGCCTCCAGGTCGTCCTTCGACGGCCTTTCAAGGAGCGCGATCAGGTTGCCCCATGCATTCGGCGCGGTTTCGCAAGGGTATTCCGCCAGTCGGCGCCAGCTGTGTTTGACGCCATAGCGTTCGACCGGATGCCATTCGCTAACGAAGACGACGTAGCCGTGATTGAGAAATGTCCTGGCGAGATCGTCCATGACAAAACCGTGAGTGCGGGTCTTGCCATCCTCGAATTCGGCGACGATGGCGCGCGGTTTCAGCCGGCCGAAGTCGAGCCCGTTGAGCACGGACATTTCATGTCCCTCGACATCGATCTTGAGGAAGTCGACGGATGTGAGGGCTTCCCGCTGGATCAGGGCGTCGAGCGTCGTCATGTCGACGCGGCCCGCCGTCTTGTGGCTTTCGTGAAATGGCGTCAGGCCGCTGATGCCGGTGCTGACGTCGGAATCGTAAAAAGGAAGGTCCGCTGCTTCTTGCGCGCCCACGGCGCGCGCATCGATGTTAACATTGTCGAGCTCGCGAGCGGCGGCGTCGAGCGCTGCGCGATTTTTCCTGTCCGGTTCGAAGGCGAAGACGCGCCAGCCGGCGCGGGCGAAAGGCAGCAGCGAACCGCCAGTATGCGCGCCGACATCGATCATGACGCCAGGCTTGTCGCGAGCGTTCAGGAGCTCAAACACGCAGCGGCACTCTTCGAACTGGATCTTGTCCGTCCTTGCGGCTTCGATGGTGCTGACAGCGGCGCGCGCAGCAGCGCCCGCTAGCGCGCTCCTGAAATCCCGTTTCATGCGTGCAAGGTCGAAGTTCCGGAAAGCAAAGGCGCGCGCCGCCGCGCCGAGCGCCTCGCGTTTCGCCGCGTCCTGCGCCAGCGAAGCGATCGCCGCTTCGAGGGCCGCCGGGTCAGGATCGGCGACGACAAGCGCGGCGCCGCTCCGCTTGAGGCAGGAGAGCGATTCAAGATCCTCCGGTCCATAGGCCAGAATGGCGGCGCCGGCGGCCATGGTCTCGGGCACTTTGTTCGCGAAAGAGTATTTCAGATAAGCGCGGGTCGCGTCATCGAAGTTGTAGGCGACGAGAAGGATGTCGGCTTCTGAAAGCCATCGCCGATAGGCCGCCTCGTCAAACGCCGACGCTGCAAAAGAAACCCCTGCAAGCGTGTTGAGCGCTTTGCCGTAAGGCGCCATCCAGTGTGCTTGGGTGCGTCCTTCCATACGGACAGGAACGCCTTGCCGCGCCAGGACGGAAACGGCGCGGGCCGCATCGGCGACGCTCGACTGGGTGGTTTCCGGCGCCAGAGAACCAGCGTAACGGATGAGGACGTCTCGGCGTTCCGGGTGATTGCGCGTCGGCCAGTCCTTAGTGCGAACGCCATTATGGGCGACGTGAAAGCTGGCGCCGTAACGCTTGCCGAACGCTTCGGCCATGCCTTCCGAGATCGCAAAGTTCACGGCTGACTTTTTAAAGAGCTCCCGCAGATCCGCATCGATTTCCGCAAACCAGACCGGATCAGATGTGCGCAGGCGTTCCGGCCAGTCGTCCATGATCCAGAGGGCGAGTCCGGCGCGGCGCGCCGCGCTTTCTTTGATGGCCGTCATCGCAAAATGGTGGAACATTTTTGAGTCAAGGACGGGCCGGTAAAGCACGATCTCGGGCTTGAATGCGTCGACGATTTCATGCGCCGGAGTTTCGCCGGGGCGGAGCGGGCGGGGCTGTGCGTCTGCCGCCGCCGCGAGGCCCAGGCGCCCGTCGCCGGCCTCCATGACATGAAGGAGCGCGTCCTCCCGCCAGTCGATCAAATAAGCGGCTTTCAGCGTGCTTGTCGCGGCGGCGCCCGTAATCGCGGTGAAATCTAGAAGCAGAAGGCGAGGATCGGTCAAGGCGGGGGTCTCATGCTGGCGCTGCTCGGCGAGCCATACCCCATTGCGCCGGGGCTTCCAATGCCGCCCGCGCCACGTGAGGGGGATAACGCCTTGTTGCAAAAGTCTTATAGAGGACCTCGCGCCGGGCGATTTGACGGCGGCAGAGGGGTTCACGCCCTGACCCGCTTGCGGCATAAGTGACCTCAAAGCCGGGCCGTCAGGGAAGCTGTCAGGAATGAGCAAGGGTCGAGTTAGCATCGTCTTCCGCGCGCTGAACGAGGAGAAATGGTTCGGCGATGCGCTGGCCGCCTGTAAGCGGCAGCAAGCTGACGGATATGACGTCGAAATCGTTCTCGTCGATTCAGGCTCGACCGACCGGACACTGGAGATCGCCGAGGCTCATGGCTGCCGTGTCGTCCACATCAAGAAGGCCGATTTCACCTTCGGCCGGTCCCTGAACTATGGCTGCGAGGCGGCGACCGGCGATTATCTGATTTTCATTTCGGCCCATTGTATCCCGGCGCATGAACAATGGCTCGCCAATCTTGTTACGCCGCTCGCCGAGGGCGCCGCCGATTACGTCTATGGTCGTCAGATCGGCCATGAAGTGACGCGCTTTTCCGAACACCAGATTTTTGCGCAGTATTTTCCGGAACATGACAGGCTTCCGCAGGACGACTTCTTCATCAACAATGCAAACGCCGCCATCCGCAAGGATCTGTGGGCGAAGCATCAGTTCGATGAGGCGGTGACAGGCCTTGAGGACATGGTGCTCGGCAAGGCGGTCATGAAGGACGGCGGCAGGATCGGTTACGTCGCTGACGCGCCTGTCTATCATATTCATGAGGAGAGTTTCTCGCAGACGCGGCGGCGTTATTATCGAGAAGCGCTCACCTTGCGCGAGATCATGCCGGAGGTGCATTTTCAGTTCAGCGATTTCGTCCGCTATTTCTCCGCCGGCGTATTCCATGATTTTGCCGAAGCCCTGAGCGCGCGCCGGTTCTGGTCGGCGGCGCCTGAAATCGTGATGTTCCGCCTGATGCAATATTGGGGGGCCTATCGCGGCCATAACGAACACCGCGTTCTTTCCCGCGCGCAGAAGGAAAGCTACTACTATCCGAGACCGCAGCAGCGCGGCGCGAAATCTTCCCACAGTTCGGCGTCAGCGAAAAACGCGCCCGCCGAATAAATGCTTTTGAATTGAGGATGAAACGATGATTGGCGATGGCAAGCGCCTGACGGCTCTGTTGCCCATGAAAGCGCACAGCGCCCGGGTGACTTCAAAGAATTTTAGGGAAATAGCGGGCAAGCCGCTGTTCCGCTGGATACTGGATGAGATGGCGGCTTTGGATGCTATCGACCGTATCGTGATCAATACGGACGCGCGCGCCATCCTCGCCGACAACGGTCTTAAGGACGGCGACTGCGGCGGCAAGGTGATGATCCGCGATCGCAAGCCGGAGATCTGCGGCGATTTTGTTTCCATGAATCTGGTGCTCGGCGACGATATCGAGAATGTCCCCTCCGACTATTATCTGATGACGCACACGACGAACCCGCTGCTTCAGAGCGAAACCATCGACGCGATGATTGCGGCGTACCTTGAGGCGGAAGGAAAAAAGGCGGCGGACTCGCTTTTCACCGTGAACCGCCACCAGACGCGGTTCTACACGCCGGAAGGCGCGCCCATTAATCATGACCCGGCGAACCTCATCCGCACACAGGACTTGCCGCCTTATCTCGAGGAAAACTCCGTCTGTTACCTGTTTACCGGCGAGAGTTTTGCTAAAACCGGCGCGCGCATCGGCGAAAAGCCCTTGCTGTTTGAAACGCCGCGCCTTCAGTCGGTGGATATCGACGAACAGTCGGACTGGTATATGGCGGAGTCGCTGTTAATGCGCGTCGCCGCCGGCGAAGCGCTGCCGAGGGAATAGTGAAGATGGCTCGTCCGAATATTCTCGTCACCTGTCCGCCGATGCTTGGGCTGATCGATGAATTCGCGCCCGCCTTTGAGGAAAAGGGGCTCGACTTCACGCCCGCCAGGGTCACGCAGGTTCTGAGCGTCGAAGAACTGCTCAAGATCGTCCCGAACCATGATGGCTGGATAATTGGCGACGACCCGGCGACCCGCGAAGTCGTCGAAGCCGGCGCCGGTGGTAAATTGAAAGCCGCGGTCAAGTGGGGCGTCGGCGTCGACAATGTAGACTTTGCGGCGTTTAAAGATTGCGGACTGCCCGTTGAGAACACGCCCGGGGTCTTCGGCGGCGAAGTCGCCGATGTGGCGCTCACTTATACGCTCGGCCTTGCGCGCGAGACTTATCGCATCGACCGCGAGATCCGGCTTGGGAATGGCTGGCCGAAACCGAGCGGCATTTCTATTGCGGGCCGCACGGTTGCGGTGGTCGGGTTCGGCGATATCGGCTCGCAAACCGCGAAGCGTATCATCGCATGCGGCGGCAAGGTGATCGCCTATGACCCCATGTATAAGCCTGTTCCCGGCATCGATGTTGAAACTGCGGACTGGCCGGCGCGATTGGACGAGGCGGATTTCCTGATCTTCACCTGTCCCCTGAACGATGCGACGCGCGGCATGTTCAACCGCGAGCTTCTGTCACGGCTGAAGCCGGGCGTGCGGATCGTGAATGTGGCGCGCGGACCGGTGGTGGTCGAGGCGGCGCTTGTTGAAGGGCTTGAAAGCGGCGTCATTCATTCGGCCGCGCTCGACGTTTTCGAAGTCGAGCCGCTCGCGCCGGATAATCCCTTGCGCAGCTTCGAGGCGTGCATCTTTGGCTCTCATAACGGTTCGAATTCGGCGGACGCTGTGCGCCGCGTCAGTCACATCGCCATTGAGAAGATCGCCCGCTTTCTAGGAACCGCCACATGACCAAAGCTGTACTCATCACCGGTGCGAGCGGCGGTATCGGTTCGGCGATGGTGAAGGCATTTGCGGGCGCCGGCTGGCGCGTTATCGCAACTGACAAAAAAGGCCAGAACGGGGATGCGTTCATTGCCGAAGATATTGGTGTTTTTGCGACAGACGCAGCGCGGCTTGATGACTTTGCGAAGAAAGTTCGCGCTAATCTCGATGGCGCGCCGCTTGCCAGTCTCGTCAACAATGCGGCGGTTCAACGTCTCGGACGGCTGGATAAGCTGAACGCCGGTGCGATTGCGGAAACTTTCAACGTCAATGTCGTTGCGCCGATGTTGCTGACGAAGACTTTTTTGCCTGAGCTTGAAGCGGCGAGAGGCGCTATCGTCAATATCGGCTCGGTCCACGCCCAGTCGACCAAACAGGAATTCTCCGCCTATGCGACGTCGAAGGCGGCGATTCACGGGCTGACCCGCGCCCTCGCCGTCGATCTCGGGCCAAAAGTGCGCGTCAACACGCTGGCGCCGGCGGCGGTGGAAACGCCGATGATGCGCGCAGGCTTTGAAGGCAAAGAAGATGCGCTCAAGGAGCTTGAAAATGCGCATCCCGCCGGCCGTATCGCGACGCCGGAAGAAATCGCGAAGATCGCCGTCTTTCTTGCTTCCGATGACGCCGCGTTCATGACCGGCTCGACCGTCTACGCCGATGGCGGCGTTCTTTCGCGGCTTCACGACCCCGCATGAATGTGGCGCTTCAGATAAGCGAGCCGCGTTGCATCGCGCCGCTCGGCGCCGTGCTTGGCGAGGGGCCGGTATGCGATTCGCGAAATGGCGCGCTCTATTCCCTCGATATCAGGGACGGAAAGATTTTCCGGACGGGTTTGGAAACGGAAAAAACGGACGCAATCGCCGCGCCCGGCATGGTCAGCGCTCTGGCGCTGGCGAAATCCGGCGGCCTTGTCTGCGTCATGCGGGACGGTTTTGCAAAGCTATCCATAGAAAACGGCGCGGCGGCGATAAGGCCTCTAGCCGATCCTGAAAGGGATTTGCATGGCAACCGCTTTAATGACGGCAAGGCCGATGCCGCCGGCGGTTTCTGGGCCGGGACCATGGATGACGCTGAAAAAGAAACGACAGGGTCGTGGTGGCGTTTAGCGCCGGACGGCGCCGTCGCGAAAGTCGATTCCGGCTATCATGTTACCAACGGCCCCGCGTTCGATCCTGATCGCCGCCGCGTTTTCCTTACAGACTCCGCCAGGAAAACCGTCTTCGTTGCCGAGACGGACGGCGGTTCGATTTCGAACAGGCGCGTCTTCCTGCAATTCGGGGAAGCCGATGGTTACCCCGACGGCATGGAAGTCGATAACGAAGGGTGTTTATGGATCGCCTTCTGGGACGGCGCCTGCGTTCGGCGCTTTTCTCCCGAGGGCGCATTGCTTGTTGAGGCGAGACTGCCGGTTCCGCGGCCCACCAGCGTCGCTTTTGTCGGCGACCGGCTTTACGTTACATCCGCATCGGTCGGGCTGGATAGCGCGGCCTTAAAGAAGGCGCCGCTATCAGGCGGCCTTTTCCGTATCGATCTGTCGAGAAAGCTGGAATGCGAAGCGCGTTATTTTGATGACGCCGCTTTGACGTAATCCTCGAACACCGCCTTTACGCCTTCTTTGAGGTTGATCTTCGGCGCCCAGCCAAGCGCGCGAAGCTTGTCCGCCGACATCAGTTTGCGCGGCGTCCCGTCCGGCTTTGACTTGTTGAATCGCAAGGCGCAGTTCAGGCCCGCCAGCGAAGCGATCATTTCCGCAATTTCACGGATCGTCACATCAGCGCCCGATCCCACGTTGACCGGCGCATCGTCCGAATAATATTTCATCAGGAAAACCAGCGCGTCGGCGCAATCGTCTACATGAAGAAACTCGCGCCGCGGCGCGCCGGTGCCCCAGATTTCGATGGAGTTCTCGCCGCGCTTCCTTGCTTCATGCGCTTTTCGAATAAGCGCCGGGAGAACATGGCTTGATTGCAGGTCGTAATTGTCGCCGGGACCGTAAAGATTGGTCGGCATGGCGGAAATAAAATCCGCGCCATGCTGCCGGCGATGCGCCTGGCAAAGCTTGATCCCGGCGATCTTGGCGATGGCGTACCATTCATTGGTGGGCTCGAGCGGCCCCGTCAGCAGGCTTTCTTCCGTGATTGGCTGCGGGGCCATCCGCGGATAGATGCAGGACGAGCCGAGAAACAGGAGCTTTTCAACGCCAGCATGAAACGAAGCGCGGATGACATTCGCCTCAATCATGAGATTGTCGTAGAGAAAGTCGGCAGGACAGGCGTCATTCGCCAGAATGCCGCCGACTTTCGCGGCGGCGACGAAAACGGCATCCGGTTTCTTCGCGCGCGTCCACGCCTCCACATCGGCTTGACGCATGAGGTCGAGTTCGTCACGGCTCGCTGTTAAAATTTCTGCGCAGTTCTCGCTTTCGAGGCGGCGCAGGAGCGCCGCGCCGACCATGCCCCGATGACCGGCGACCCAGACCCTTTTGCCTTCAAGGCTGTAAGGCAAGGGCTGGATCATGCGCGCCCCTGTTCAATGGCGGCGATGTCTTCGGCGACCATCTCAGCGACGAGGGCGTCGAAACTCGTCTTGTGGACCCAGCCGAGTTTTTCTTTCGCCTTCGCCGGGTTGGCGACCAGAAGGTCGACTTCCGTCGGGCGGTAATATTTCGGATCGATGCGCACGCGTGTTTCGCCGCTCGCTTTATCAACGCCGGTCTCGTTCTTGCCCGACCCGCGCCATTCGATGTCGACGCCGGCTTTTTTAAAAGCGAGTTCGGCGAACTCCCGCACCGTGTGCTTCTCCCCGGTGCCGAGTACGTAATCGTCAGGCTTTTCCTGCTGCAATATGCGCCACATGCCTTCCACATAGTCGCGCGCATGGCCCCAGTCTCGTTCGGCGTCGAGATTGCCGAGATAAAGACAGGCCTGCGCGCCGGCTTTGATCGCTGCGACGGCGCGGGTGATCTTGCGGGTGACGAAAGTTTCGCCGCGCAATGGGCTTTCGTGATTGAAGAGGATGCCGTTGGAGGCGTGAATGCCGTAAGCCTCGCGGTAATTGACGGTGATCCAGTAGCCGTAGAGTTTTGCGACGCCATAAGGTGAGCGCGGATAGAATGGCGTTTTCTCCGTCTGCGGTACTTCCTGCGCGAGGCCGTAAAGTTCCGATGTGGAAGCCTGATAGAAACGCGTTTTGTCTTCCATCTTCAGGATGCGAACGCCCTCAAGCAGGCGAAGCACGCCCAGCGCATCGGAATTGGCGGTGTATTCCGGCGTTTCGAAACTGACCTGCACATGGCTCTGAGCGCCGAGATTGTAGATCTCGTCGGGTTTTGTTTCCTGAAGCAGGCGGATGAGATTGGTGGCGTCGGTAAGGTCGCCGTAATGCATGAAGAAGTCAGTCGAGGCTTCGTGGGGGTCCTGATAGATGCTGTCGACGCGTGCGGTGTTGAACGAGGACGAGCGCCGCTTCACCCCATGGACTTCATAGCCTTTCTCCAGAAGGAGCCGCGCAAGATAAGCGCCGTCCTGTCCGGTGACGCCGGTGATCAGCGCAGTTTTCTTCACGGTCAGCCTCCCGATCTTAAGCCGCGCCTATGATAACGCGATATGAGATAAAATCGCCGGTGCGGCGCTATTATTTTCGATGCGCAAATCCACGGTTTCCCCGCTCTTTGCTGGTTTGTCGAGCGCCAATATGACCATGCCGTCTGCAGATGTAGAATCACCACCATGACTTGGCGAAGATAGCGAGACCACGTCCGCTCCATTCGCAAAGCAGGCTTCCAGCCGGGACAGATCGCCGCCATAGCGGACCAGAGGAATGTCTGCGGTGTTGGAGATTTCGCCGTCGCGCCCAAGCCCATGGATGACTGCTGTCGTATTCGACATCGTTCCACGCAACCGCCGCGCGAGTTGGGGCGGTAGCAGGTATTCAAATCCATAATTGAGAGCAAAGCCGATCTTGCTCTTAAGCTGCCGCATGGGCGAAGCGTTCTGATTGATGATACGGTTTAGCTCCTTGCGGCGGGCGCGCCCCAGACCGCCAGTCTTGGCGTCCGGGGTCCAGAGGACGCGAGAGAGCGTCTCGTCGAGAAAGGCGAACTTGGCGCTGTTGCGCCATAGCCTCACCCACAGATCCCAGTCCATGGTGTAGTGAAGCGACGCGTCGAGACCTCCAGCGCGATCATAGGCGGCGCGGCGAAAAAAACAGGACGGCTGGGAGATGATGTCGCCTGCCAGGAGATAATCGCTCGGCGGCGCCACGGCCCAGTGATAGCCGGTGACCTCGCCGCTGTCATTGACGATGACGCTGTGACCGTAGACCACGTCCGGCGCGTCGTCTTCGCCGAGCCGTTCGCCGGCGGCTTTAAGCGCCCCCGGATAGAGCGCGTCGTCCGCGTTAAGCCATCCGAGGACGTCGCCGGGCGTTTCGCGCCAGCCTTCGAGAATGGCGTCCGACTGGCCTTTGTCGGGACCATGGCGGCGATAGGCGATCAATTCCCGATAGCGGTCCGCAGTTTCGGCGACTCTTGGATCGCCTGAGGCGTCAAGCAGGGATACGGCCGGGCGCGGCGTCTGGATCGCGAGGCTCTCAAGACAGTCGGCGAGAAGCGGATGGTATGCGCCGATCGGGACGGCGATTGAGAACTTCATGACTCCCCTTCAAATTCGGGCGTCAGGCGGGGTAGACCGCCCGAACCGGCGGCGCAAGGTTTAATCCCGGTCATGCCCCTCGATCAATCTCGATTGTATCCTGAAATATCGAACAAGCTGTAGCTTCTCGTTTTTCCTCCGCCAAGGTAGGCGCCCGCCGCTCCGAGGGGGCGAACATTATCGAAGCGATAATCCACATGAGCGGCGTTGCTCAGTATCGAGACGAAGAGAACGCGCTTTTGTGCTTTGGGATCGAAAGGGATGAACGCTTCATAATGATGATTGATGCGGTTGTTCGGGTCGAGCGCGACAACGGTCAGTCCGGCGTCTCGCTGGTAATACAGCATGGCGCCGATCATGTCGCGGTCGTCAATGGCGACGGCGTCATAGCCCTCGGCGAGCGGCGCGATTTCGCCGGCGAGTTCCTTCCAGCCGCGAACCTCCTTGAAGGCGAAGGCGAACCCGAAGAGGTTCGCCATGAAGGGTATGGTGACGCCGACGATGAAGGCGGCGGTGAAGATCGTATGGAGGCCGAGACTCGCCTTTACGAGCAAGGCGAGCCTGTTTCGAAAGAGCCATGCGGTCATCGCCATGACGGTCGAGGGATAGGCGGCGGCGGCCCAGTTGGCGTGGGCCCGGGAGATGAACGCCTGCACGCAGACAATGACGAGCGGTGTCAGCGCGAGCACGAGTAACAGCGCCATTTTCCATTCGCGCCGGTTATCTTCCGTAATTGTTACGCGCCAGCGGTAGGTCATGAACATCAATGCGAAGAAGGGAACGATCCCCGCGACGACCGGCTGGGCGGCGAAAAACTCGAAAAACTTTCCGATGTGAAAAAGGGATCCGCCCCAATTGGCGTTCGCCGCCGTATGCGCGACGGTTTGAAAATCGTGGTCGGCGTTCCAGAGAGTATTAGGTGTCGCGAGTGCGATTATGACGGCGATGGTTGCAAGGCCTTTCAGCCTCAGCAGGGCGAGCCTGACAGGCGGCAGAACAAGCAGAGCGGCAAGGCTCGCCGCGATGAAATAGAGCATGGCGTATTTGGCGAGAAAGCCTAGGCCGACCATCACGCCGAGCGCGGCGTACGTTGCAATATGCGCCCGCCCTTCGGCGGCGGCGATGCGAAACAGGAAATAGATCGCGCCGGACCAGAAAAACAACAGCGGCGCATCGGTGGTGACGACGAAAGAGGAGACGATGACGCCCGGCATGGTCGCCCAAGCGAGGCCGGTCCAGATGGCGGTCCGTTCATCGAACTGCGCCTTTGCTGTCAGATACAGGAACGCCGCCGCACCGAAATGAAACAGCGGCGCCGAGAGGCGCACCGCCCATTCGTCATTGCCGAAAAGTCCCGTGGTCAGCGCAATCGCCCAGGCGATGAGCGGCGGCTTTGAGAAATACCCGAAGGCGGGATCGCGCGACCAGTACCAGTATTGCGACTCATCGGGGCTTAGATTCGCGTCAGAAAGCGCCAGCGTTGCGATGCGAACGAGGGTCAGCGCGCCGGCCCAGAACCAGAAGGAACGGAGGAAAGGGTATTTCTTGTCGATCTCAACTGGCGGCATGGCGTTCGGCGTTTCCGGTCGGCGTGCGCCTCATCTAGCGATCAGAACGGCGATTGGAAATCCGCCCAAGAGGGCGCGGCGGCGTCCTTTTCGGACAGGGTCACTGCGCGGGCCTCGACGCCCCAGTCGATGGCCAGCGACGGGTCGTTCCAGATGACCGAACCGTCGCTGTCACGGTCGTAAAAATTGTCGACCTTGTAGACGACCTCCGTATCGGGTTCGAGCGTGAGAAAGCCATGGAGGAAACCGGCGGGCACGAAAAGCTGCGCGCCACTCTCTGCAGAGAGTTCCGCTTTCACCCATTTGCCGAAAGTCGGCGAGGATTTGCGGGCGTCGATCGCAACGTCGAGGACGGCCCCGCGGACAACCCGTACGAGTTTCGCCTGGGCGTGGGGCGGTGCCTGATAATGCAACCCGCGCACCGTCCATTTATGGGCGGAATAAGAGTGGTTGTCCTGAACGAAGTCGGCGTCGATCCCCGCCGCCCTGAAAGCCCGGGCGTTATAGGTTTCGGAGAAAAAGCCCCGGTCGTCGGAAAACCGCCGCGGCGTGACGAGCTTCACCTCCGGAATATCGAGGGCGGCGACGTCCATATCAGGGGTCCTTCCTTGAGGGGCTATCGAGCGCCATCAAACCCAGCCCGGAAGCGATTGCAAGCGCGGCGGAATCGCCGCGAAATCAGGCTGCGACATCATTTCCACCATATTTCCCCATGTCGTCCCCAAAACGATGACCGGCTTCCGGGGAAAACCTCTGGAAAACAAGAATCTACACCATCTTGCGGTTTTTTCTGAATTGCCCACAAGATATAGACAGCATAATTGACAACCCGCCCAATCCAGGATTTCGACCATGCCCGACGCATCCCAGCCGCTCCAAGCAACCTCCGCCGCGCAGGACCTGCCCGGCCTGTTGATGCCGTCCTTCGCCTACAAGCCGTTCCGCTATCCGTGGGCTCATGATTTCTGGAAGCGTCAGCAACAGGTCCACTGGATGCCGGAAGAAGTGCCGCTGGGCGAGGACTGCAAGGACTGGGCGAACAAGCTCGACGATGGCGAGCGCAATTTGCTGACCCAGATTTTCCGTTTCTTCACCCAGTCGGACATCGAGGTGAACGACAATTACATGGAGCGCTATTCCCGCGTCTTCAAACCGACTGAAGTGAAGATGATGCTGTCGGCCTTCTCCAACATGGAGACGATCCATGTGGCGGCTTATGCGCTGCTGCTTGAGACGATCGGCATGCCGGATTCAGAATTTTCCGCGTTCCTTGAATATGAGGCGATGCGCGACAAGCACGATTTCATGCAGAAGTTCGGCGTCGATTCGAATGAGGACATTGCGCGGACCCTCGCGATGTTCGGCGCCTTCACCGAAGGACTGCAGCTTTTCGCCTCCTTCGCCATGCTCATGAATTTTCCGCGCTTCAACAAGATGAAGGGCATGGGCCAGATCGTCACCTGGTCAATCCGCGATGAGTCGCTCCACTGCGAGGGCATGATCAAGCTCTATCATGCTTTCGCGCGCGAGACCGGCTGCGTGACCAAACAGGTCGCCGACGACATCGTCGAATGCTGCCGCACGGTGGTCGGTCTTGAAGACAAGTTCATCGATCTCGCTTTCGAGATGGGCCCGGTGCAGGGCATGACGGCTGAGGACATCAAGCAGTATATCCGGTACATCGCCGATTGGCGTCTGGGCCAGCTTGAGCTGCCGAAACTCTACGGCGTCGAGAAACACCCGTTGCCCTGGCTTACGGAGATACTCAACGGCGTCGAGCACGCCAATTTCTTTGAAGCGCGCGCGACGGAATATTCGAAAGCCGCGACCCGCGGCGAATGGCATGGCGACGAAGGCGTGTGGTCGAATTTCGACGCCATGATGGAAAAGCGGAAGGCCGCAGTTTCGGCCTAGGCGCACGGCGCGCCGGTGTGGACAAGGCGTGCGCCGCCCGCCATATTCCGGTTGAAATTCAGCGCTTCATGCGACCCGAGAAAAGAAAAGGCGACCCATGTCGAACGATCCCGAACGCATCACCATCCTCGCCCGTGAGTTCACGGCGGCGGCCCTCGAGTTTCACCGCGGGCGCATGGCCGAGAAGGGCTATCGCATGGAAGGATCGATCACGCCGCGGGCCTTCAAGATGATCGAGGGCATGGACGCGCCGAAAGACCTCTTCGACGGCGAGACGCTTTTCGCCGTGACCTTCGTCAAGAAAGACTAGCGGGTCTCTTCCGCAATACGCTGCAGATAGGCGCCGTAGCCGGTTTTGGCGAGCGGCGCGGCGAGCGCTTTCAGTTGATCGCGGTCGATATAGCCGCGCCGGAAGGCGATTTCTTCAAGGCAGGAAATCTTGAGGCCCTGGCGCTCTTCGATGGTTTTGACGAACAGAGCGGCGTCGAGCAGGGAATTATGCGTGCCGGTGTCGAGCCAGGCATAGCCGCGGCCCATCATGTGTGCGCGCAACGCGCCGTCGCGCATATACATCTCATTGAGCGTTGTGATCTCAAGCTCGCCTCGCGCTGAAGGTTTGACTTCGCGCGCTCGGGCGCAGACCGTCTCATCGTAAAAATAAAGGCCGGTGGCGGCGAAACTCGATTTCGGTCTTTCCGGTTTCTCTTCGATGCTGACGACGTTCCGCTTGTCGTCGAATTCGATCACGCCATAGCGTTTCGGGTCAGCCACCTGATAGGCGAAGATCTCGGCGCCGGACTGGAGCGCGGCGGCCTTGGCGAGAACCTCAGGCAGGCCGTGTCCGTAAAAAATATTATCGCCGAGAACGAGCGCGCATTTTTCGCCCGCGATGAAGTCTTCGCCGATGAGAAAGGCTTGTGCGAGCCCTTCCGGCCGAGGCTGTTCCGCATAGGAGAAGGAGACGCCGAAATCGGCGCCGTCGCCCATCAATCGTTCGAAAGAGGGGCGGTCCTCAGGCGTCGTGATGATCAAAATCTCCCGGATGCCCGCCAGCATGAGAACGCTCAACGGGTAATAGATCATCGGTTTGTCGTAGATCGGCAGGAGTTGTTTCGAAACGCCCCGGGTGATCGGGTGCAGCCTCGTCCCCGAACCGCCTGCCAGTACGATGCCCTTCATGCCCGCTCCCGCTTCCTGCCTTGTTATTGCGCCGCCAGCGACGCGAAATCGCACCCCTCTTTATAGAAAAACGCCGATTGATGCGAGGTTAAGGGAATAATGGACGTTTGCCGCGGGCTCGGCTTATATGGCGGCGCAAATCATAGGAGGAGGGGCAGATGAAACGCTCTGGGATATTGATCGGGTTGGCGTTGCTTGCAGCGGCTTGCGCGACCGTTTCGCCGCGCGCGCGAGTGGAGGACCGGTTTGTGGAGTTCGGCCTGTCCCGCGATCGGGCGAGTTGTCTGGCGGATGAACTCGACGAACGGCTCGACCGGGATGATCTCGCCGATGTCGCCGATTATGTGGGCGGTCTCAACGCCGTCACTTCCGCCGGCGAAGCCCTCGACGCGCTCCTTCGAATAGAAAACCCGCGTGCGGTTGCAGCGATCGGCGCGGCGGGGATCGCCTGCGCGTTCAGCGGTTAGCCTGCGGTACGTTCGAACAACAACGACTCTACGGGAATCGATATGGAAGACTGGACGAGCCCGCATGTTCCTCATGCGGGGGGCGTGCTTGCGCATAAGTTCTCCGCGGTCGGGGAAGCGTTTGCGGAGAACTTTGCTGGCGGGCATGAGCTTGGCGCATCATTCGCGGTCATGATCGACGGCGAGCTGGCCGTCGATATTCGCGGCGGGTATGCGGACAAGGCCAGAGAGCATCCGTGGACGGAGCAAAGCCTCGCCTGTATCTATTCCTCCGGCAAGGCGGTTCTGTCCCTGTTAATCGCCCGAGAGGTTAGCGAAGGCCGGCTCGACTACGCGGCGCCGGTCGCCGAATACTGGCCGGAATTTGCGCAGAACGGGAAAGATAAGATTACCGTTGCGCAAGCCATGTCGCATCAGGCGGGACTGTGCGGCATTGTGGAGGAAATGCCGCCGCAGGAGTGGCTCAACTGGGAAGCCGCGACCGCGCGGATCGCCGCCATGGCTCCCTTGTGGGCGCCCGGCGCAGCGAACGGCTACGGTCCCCAGACATTCGGCTTCATCGCCGGGGAGCTGTTGCGCCGGGTTTCCGGCCATGGCGTCGGGACGCTGGTCGGTGCGTTGCGCGACAAGACGGGCGCCGAGCTCTATTGCGGCATGAAAGGCGAAACGTTGCTCTCGCGCATCGTCTACATGCCGAAGCCGCCACGGGCGCCTGATCTTGGCGAGATCAATGAATATACGAAAGCGGCGTTCCTCAAACCCTGGTCGGCGCCGGCGCGCGTGGCCCGGGAAGAGTGGATCGCCGCCGAGATCCCGGCGTCCAACATGCATGCGAACGCGAGTGCGCTCGCCAGCGTAGTTTACCCATTCGCCGGCGGCGGGAACTGGCCGGATGGCGAACCTTATCTAACCGAGGGCGCGCTTGATGCAGCGCTGCAACCGCGTATTACCGGCGACGATCTTGTCCTGCCGTTTCATCTTTCCTGGGCGGCGGGGCTGATGCGCAATGTCAACAGACATTTCGGACCGAATGAAAACGCATATGGTCACGCAGGTTTCGGCGGTTCCTGTGTCGTCATCGATCCGGAGCACCGGTTTGCGGCGGCTTATGTGATGAACAAGATGTCGCCGCATCTCGTCGGCGATCCGCGTTCCTTGCGTCTGCTCGATGCGCTTTACGGCGCGCTCTGACCATCAGAATTTGACGCTCATATTAAACGTCACAATCGGGGGCTGCGGATAGCCCGGAATCACTTTTGAAAACGACCGGCATTGATGAAGATATGCGCGCTTCAGTTCGGTGTCGGCGCTGGCGCGGCGCGTGACGGCGAGAAGCTCGATTTCCTGACCGGCGAAGGCCAGCGAGGCGATCGGGCGCGGTTTGGCGCGTGGCGTATGGCCTTCTGCGAGCGCCGGCAGGGCGTAGAAGATGAAGACAGCGCTGAGCGCCGTTTGTCTTAGCAGCATTTGTCCCTCCACCCGTTGGTTCACGAGAGCGTGGCTGGAGGGTGTGACAAAAGTTTTGAGCGCCCCCGCGATATTTGCCTCAAATATCGCGGAGAAAGTCTTTCAATTTAGAGATAAAATTTCCGCTTCAGCCAGTCTGTAACAAGCGCGTTCACTTCCGCCGGCTTTTCCCACATGATCCAGTGGCCGCTGCCTTCAACGACGTGCTTTTCGAGGTCGGGAACAAAGCGCTCCATGCCGTCTGCTGTTTCGGGCGGCAGGAAAAGATCAAGCGCAGCCCCAATCCATAGTGATGGTGCGCGTACGATCTCGTCGCGGCCTTCCATCAACGCCCAGTTGCGATCGATATTGCGGTAAAGATTGATCCCGCCTTTAAAACCGCTTTGTTGGTATGCCTCGATGTAAACACCGATCATCTCTTCTGGGATGACAATGCCGGCGTCGGTCGTTAGCTGTTTGGCTTTAAATCGGCCCGGAATGTCATAAACGGCCGGTATCAGCGCCGGCCACTTCTCCCGCGGCGCCGGGCCGCGAAACGACATGCGAAAAAATTTCTCGATGTCGGATTCGAATAGAGCTTCCGGAACGTCCGGTTCCTGGAACTGAACGAAGTAATGTTTATCACTCAGGCGCTTTTTGACTATTGAAATCGGAGCCGTCGGCGGGCGGGGCGACAACGGCGTGCACAGGCTGATAACGCCGGCGACACGTTCGGGCCGCCACTGCGCCATGCCCCAGACGATCGCGCCGCCCCAGTCATGGCCGCAGAAAATGGCCTGTTCGGCGCCGATTGCCTCAAGGACGCCTTCCAGGTCGCCCGTCAGATGTTCCATGTCATAAAGGCCGACTTCCGCAGGCGCATCGGATTTTCCGAAGCCCTTGAGGTCGAGCGCGATGACGCGAAATCCAGCGTTCGACAAAGCGGCAATCTGGTTGGCCCATGAAAAAGCAATCTCCGGCCAGCCGTGTACAAGAATGAGGGGAGGGCGGTTCCGGTCAGGATCGCCATCCGCCTCGTAGAGTGCGAGACTGACGCCGTTCGCCTTGACGAGTTTCGGTTCCGGGAAATCGTTCATGGAAGCAGGATAGGAGGGCCGGATCGGTCTGGCGAGCTTCTTTGGCGCCAGGCGCGGCTTCCCCGCTTGATTCTGGTCGCTGGTTTGAGAAAATCACGCTAAATTCGACTTTCCAGACGCCCGCAACGGGGGCGGGCAGGCTCGAAGTGAAACTATGAACGCGCCAAAATTTCAGACCGGCGAAGCAGCGCCCTTTTTTCGGTTGCCAACCCTGACGGCGCCGCAATTCACGTTTTCTTCGCTCGGGGGAAGGTATGTTGTATTGAGCCTGTTAGGCTCCTCCCATGCCCATCCGGCGCGGCAGGCGCTCGCCGCAATTACCGGAACTCTCAGAAAATATTTTGACGATGAAAAGTGCCTGTTCTTTGGTCTTGTGACGGATAAGGAAGAAGTCGCGCGACAGCGCCTTCGACATGTGCTTCCGGGAATACGCTTTTTTATCGACAGCAGTGGCGAAGTTAGCCGCAGATATGGCGCGCTTCTTGATGGCGATTATCTTGACCCTGCACTGGCTTCCTACGCACCGGCGACCTATGTCCTTGACCCATCGCTGCGCGTTTATGCAGCGATAGGATTTGAAGATGCGGACCAGCATAATAAAAGCCTGGAACAGGTCCTAAAGAGTCTGCCGCCGGTGGCCGATCATGCAGGCGGAAGACTGTCTGCGCCGGTGCTGATCGCCCCGCGTATTCTGGATTTGGCGTTCTGTGAAGAACTTGTAGCGCTATACCGGCGACATGGCGGCGAGGATTCCGGCTCTATGCGGGAGGTCAACGGTATGACCGTTGGCGTCATTGATCACGGTTTCAAACGCCGCAGCGATTATATCATCGAGGATGAGGGCGTGCGCGCGCGCTTGCGCGAGAGCCTGACCCGCCGGCTAATCCCCGAAATTCTGCGCGCCTTCCAGTTTCGAGCAACCCGTATCGAGCGCTATATCGTGGCCCGGTATGACGGTGAGAGCGGTGGCTTTTTTAAACCGCACAGAGACAACACCACTCGCGGTACGGCGCACCGCAAATTCGCCTGCACGATAAACCTCAATGCGGAGGGTTATGACGGCGGCGATCTGCGATTTCCCGAATTCGGCATGAACGCCTACCGCGCGCCGACCGGCGGCGCAGTGGTTTTTTCCTGCTCGCTCCTCCATGAGGCGATGCCGGTGACCCGGGGCGAGCGTTTCGCCACGCTTCCTTTTCTATATGATGAGGACGGCGCGAAAATACGTGAGGCGAACATTTCCTTTCTCGCCAGGAATGACGCTTCCGCGCCGGCGAAGGATCCTGCCGCTCCGCCGTCCTGACGGCGGTCATCTGCAATGAGTGATTGAGCTGCGGCTGGAATTGCGCTTACTGGCGGCATGTCAAATCCACCCGTGAAACCCGCGCCGCAGGGATGGGTCTTCCAGCGTCACCCACAGACCTTCGCCGGTCATGCAGGCCCGTTCTATTTTCGTGAAGAAGGCGATCCGACGCCCGGCGTCGGGTTCTTTTCAGAGCCGCATCACGCCAATCTCGGCATGGTCGTTCACGGCGGCGCGCTGATGACCCTTGCCGACATGTCGCTGTTCGACATCTGCTTTCGCGGGACCGGAGGGAGTTTCCCGGCGGTGACCGTGACGCTGAATTCGGAATTCATTAACCCGGCGCCGATCGACGCGTTTATCGAGGCGACAGGCGAGCTCATCAAAGCGGGAAAAAGCCTTTTGTTTGCGCGCGGCTTCGTCCATTGCGGCGAGAAAAAGCTGCTCGCCTTTTCCGGTACGATCAAGCGGCTTTCCTGAGGCGTTCAGCGCGGTTGGCGCGCACGGCGTCAAGGCTGAAGATCGCCAGCGCCGTCCAGATCAATCCGAAGCAGACGGCGTGATAAGGCGTGAACGCCTCGCCGTAGAAAATGCCCAGCGCAAACTGCAGGGTCGGGCCGATATATTGCAGGAAACCGAGCGTTGAAAGCCGCAACCGCCTTGCGGCGAGAGCGAACATGACGAGCGGCACGACCGTCACCGGACCGGCGAGAACGAGCAGCACGTTCATGGCGGCGGAATCGCCTGTAAACACCGCCGTTCCAGCGCCGATCAGCCATATCAGGTAGGCCAGCGCAATCGGCGACAGCAGCGCCGTTTCGATAAAGAGGCCGGGCATCGCGCCGACCGGCGCTATTTTGCGCAGATATCCATACGCCGTAAACAGCACGGCCAGCGACACCGACACCCATGGAAAGACGCCGGCCCCGAAAGTCAGGACAAGCACGCCGAGCGCCGCCAGCGCAACAGCGATAATCTGCGTCCGGCGCAGCCGCTCGCCAAGGACGAACACGCCAGCCGCCACATACATCAGCGGATTGATATAGTAACCGAGGCTCGCTTCGAGCACGCGGTCGTGAATCACTGACCAGACATAAATCAGCCAGTTCGATGAAATCGCAATCGCGCTGATGGCGAGCAGCCCGACGACGCGAGGTGATTTGATCGCAGCAAACACTTCTCCCCATTGTTTGCGCAGCGCGATGATGACGGCGCCGAACGGCACCGACCACAAGATGCGATGGGCGAGAATCTCCAACGCGGAGACATCTGCGACGGCTTTGAGATAAACCGGAAACACGCCCCACAGCGAGTAGGCGATCACGCCGGCGATCAGCCCGGTGCGGATATGCATGTCGTATGCTGGCGCTTTGTGTGTCTCGGCGGCGGTCATTTCGTTGCCCGTTTTACCTGTCGTGAACGGGCCCAAACGGAATATCGACCCGAAAGTTGCGTCAGGCGGCCTTTTTCAAAAGGCCGCGATTAAGAAGGAGTTCGGCGATCTGTACGGCGTTGAGGGCCGCGCCCTTGCGCAAATTGTCGGAAACGCACCAGAAGGAAAGGCCGTTTTCCACCGTTGGGTCGACGCGCAAACGGCTTACGAAGGTGGCGAATTCCCCGACGCACTCAACCGGCGTCACATAGCCGCCGTCCTCGCGTTTATCGACCACCATCAGCCCCGGCGCCTCGCGCAGGATTTCGCGGGCCTCGTCGTCAGTGATCTCGCGCTCGAACTCGACATTCACGGCTTCCGCATGGCCGACAAAGGTCGGCACGCGCGCGCAGGTAGCGGTGAGCTTGATCTTCGGATCGAGAATCTTCTTGGTCTCGGCCGTCATCTTCCATTCTTCCTTGGTGAAGCCGTCTTCCATGAAGACATCGATATGGGGGATGACGTTGAAGGCGATCTGCTTGGTGAACTCCGTCGGCGAAGGCGCGTCATTGACGAAGATGCCTTTGGTCTGATTGAAAAGCTCGTCCATCGCCGCCTTGCCGGCGCCGGAAGTCGATTGATAGGTCGAAACGACAACACGCTTAATGGTCGCCGCGTCATGGAGCGGCTTCAGCGCGACGACCAGTTGTGCGGTCGAGCAGTTCGGATTGGCGATGATGTTCTTCTTCGAAAAACCTGCTACGGCGTCGGCGTTTACTTCGGGCACGATCAGCGGGACGTTCGGATCCATCCGGAAATGCGATGAATTGTCGATCACGACGCAGCCCGCCTTTGCGGCTTTCGGCGCCCATTCCCTGGCGACGGCGCCGCCTGCGGCGAAGAGCGCGATATCGGATTTGGAGAAATCGAACGTTTCAAGGTCGGCGCATTTGAGCGTCTTGTCGCCAAAGGAGACTTCGCGGCCGATCGACTGGCGCGAGGCGAGAGCGAAAACTTCCTTCGCTGGAAACAGGCGCTCATCGAGTATGGCGAGCATCTCCTGTCCGACATTTCCGGTGGCGCCGACTAACGCGACATTGACTTCCATTTAAAAGCTCCTTTTCGCCCGCGAAAGACGCTTATTGAGGCCGTCCTGTCAAGCGGGCGGCGGCGCATTCCCGCCGGTCGCACCCGCAAAAATAGTAAAGGCGGCGATAGGACGGCTATCAATTCGCTTCGGCGCATGCTTTTCTGTCGGGGCGCAACAAGCGCGCCTCTGACGGCTATGCTCGACTTTATAGAATTTCATTCTGCGGATTTTCTCATCAACCTGGCTGTCGCAGCGGCGGTCGGGTTTCTGATCGGCTTCGAGCGCGAATGGACCCATGAAAAAGAAGAGCGCAAGCACACGTTCGCCGGCGCCCGAACCTTTACGCTTGTCGGTTTCGCCGGCGGCCTCGCAGGAGTGATTGGCGACGGTCATGTTATTCCCGCGGTTGTGTTCCTCGCCGTCGCAGCGCTGACGGTCGCCGCATACTGGTTTCAGGCGAGCGTCAGCGAAAGCCGCGGCGGCACGACCGAGATCGCCGTCTTGGCGACCTTTCTGCTGGGGCTCGCCGCCGCCCAAGGCTATTTTCTGATTGCAGCGGTCGGCGGCGTTTTCGTGGCGATCATGCTCAGCATGAAGCAACCCATAAAAAGGCTGGCTGATGCGCTGACCGTTGCAGAGGTCCATGCAGCGCTCCGGTTTTTAGTTATATCGATCATTGTGCTGCCGGTTCTGCCGGATCAGGAATACGGGCCTTATGGGGCGCTTAATCCGCGCGCCATCTGGCTGATGGTTGTGTTCATCAGCGGCCTTTCCTTTCTCGGTTACTGGCTGATGAAAAACCTCGGCGCGGAACGCGGTCTGCTTATCACTGGCGTTGTCGGAGGGCTTGCCTCGTCAACGGCGACGACGATATCGCTCGCATCTTTCGTGCGCGACGGCGTGGCGAAGCCCTCGGCTGTCGCGGCCGGCATCATTGCCGCGAACACTGTGATGGTCATCCGCATCGGAATTTTACTGGCGGCGACATCGCGCGGGGCGCTGCTCGAATTATGGCCGGCGTTGGCGGCCGCTACTATTATCGGCGCTTGCGCCGCGCTGATTGTATGGCGCGATGTTGACAAGGGAGAAGCGCAAGCCGTGCAGATCGGGAACCCGATGGAAATTCGTCCTGCGCTGATCTTCGCCGGCCTGCTGGCGATTGTTTCCCTGGCGGCGACCTTCGCCGCCGACCGTTTCGGCGATCAGGGGCTTTATGTAGTGGGGCTCATTTCCGGTTTCGTCGACGTCGACGCCATGACGCTCGCCGCCGGCCATCAGGCGGCGCTCGGCGACATCACGCTTGGCGCGGCCGCCGCGACCGTGATGATCGCGGCGGCGGCGAACATCTTCACAAAGGGAGTTATCGCGTCAGCAATTGGCGGGCGCAGGACAGGCGCTGTTGTCGGCGTTTCGTTCGCTGCGATGGCGGGCGCCGCCGTCGCCGCCTTCGCTGCAAGGCTAATATGGTTTTGACGGGCTGCACGAGAATGACCGGCAAAGCGGTTAATGCTGATAGACTGGCTTGCGATGATGGTGTTTTCCGCGGTTTGAAGCTATCTTAGGCGGCGGAAAGAATCGGGGTGCTCTCATGGATATTCGCTGTTCCGTACTCATAGCGTTTTGGTTTGTTTTAATTGGCCAATCCGTCGCGAAAGCAGAAGACGTCTGCAGGCAAATGCAAGATCAGCTCCGCAGTAGTCAGGAGAAGCTCGAAACAGCAAAACAAAATAACGCACTCCATCAGAAGGAAGTCGATCAGATTAAATCAATGATGGCGCCAGTCGAGGCGGCGTATCATCAAAACAATTGCGCCAATAAGGATGAATTGACTTGGCAAAAGGCGCAAATTTGCGTGCGGTATTGGGACAGTCTGAACGATCATCGGCACAAGCTTGATTTAGCGATGGCGGATTTCTCCTACTGGAACCGCCAATGGAACAGCCTTGATCAAGATACGGATTGGATACGTTATCGGTTAAATCAACAATGTCCCGGTTGGTCGCAACAAGAACAGAGCGCCTCGGGTGGCTCGGCATGTACTGGCGGCTATCGGCGGTTTCCGAATATGGCCACGGATAAGGAAAATATTCCAGGAGGGACGCGAGTGAAGTCTCCCCAAGCCTGCATGGCGCTCTGCAATGCCAATGCGGACTGCCTTTCGGTCGATTACAATCCGAAATATGGAAGCTGTTTTCTGTCAGATAAAAACCGCATGACTGCAGCGAAGATGATCGCAGAGCCTGATTATCCATACGACTATTATGAGAAATGCCGCTAGCGGCGATTATCTGCGTAATTATCCGATGCCGCAGCCATAAGTTTAGCCGCCGAAGGGAACGACCCTGTTGGCGCTGTCATGGCCGATATCGGCGCGGCCGAGATAGGGAACGCCGGCGCACTGGCACCAATGTCGCACGATCTCTTCTTCGTTTTGTCCGAACGGCCGATCATTTTCGGTGATGTCGCTGACGCGGCCCAGCATGACGCCTTTGGCGTTCCGGACTTTCGGCGCGGTCATGATCGTGAACATCGCCCGGTCGATCCGGTAGAGATATTCCGCAACGTCCTCGAGCATCACCACATGGCCTGAAAGATCGGGCGCCCAATCGGTGTTGATGAACGAGCTCAGTACTGTGATATTAAAGGCGGCGGTTTTCACGCCTGCGCGCGCCGTCGGCTCCAGTGTTTCCGGCGCGCTGAGTAGGAGATAATCGAGCGCGCGCGCGGCGGCGGCTTCGCCGTCTTCGCGCAAAAGATCCGTCGGCATGGGGCCGTGAACCGGACGGCCCAACCCAAGCGCGTAGAGCCTTGAGAGAATGAGTCCCGCGTCTGAATAGCCGAGATATGTTTTAGCTCGCGCATGTTCGTTGAGCTCGCCATACACCGCGTCGTTGAGGCGGCAGGCGCCGTAACCGCCGCGGGCGAACCACACGGCGTCATATTGTGGATCGTTGGCGACATCGAAGAAGGCGGCCGAACGCTCGGCGTCCGTTCCGGCGAAATGGCCGGCTTCGAGGAAGCATTGCGGATGAAAATGCAATTTTACCATCGCGCCATGGCGCGCCGCCGCAAAATCGGCGGTTTTCTCTGCAAGGTCTTCGGTGATCCGCCCGCCCGGGCAGACAAGCGCTATATGTTTGGTGGTGTCGGTCATCGAACAGTGTTTATCACTTATTTCTTAATTTCGGTTACAGCGATCCGGCGATGAGTGAAACAAAAGACTATTTTTTCTGCGGGATCGGCGGCTCAGGCATGCTGCCGCTGGCGATGATCGTCGCTGCGAAGGGTGCCCGCGTGGAGGGCTCCGACCGGGCGCTCGACCAGGGGCGGACCGCCGCGAAATTCGAGTATCTGAAGTCCCTCGGCGTGAGGCTGCATCCCCAGGACGGGTCCGGGCTGACGCGGGCTTCTCAGACCCTCGTCGCTTCGGCGGCGGTTGAAGAGACGGTCGCGGACGTTGTCGCGGCGAACAGGGTCGGCGCCGCCCGCCTGACCCGGGCGGAACTGCTCGCGACGCTTTTCAACGAGGCGCCCTGTCCCATCGGCGTCGCCGGCACCAGCGGTAAATCGACGACGACGGCGATGATCGGCTGGATCCTGCATCACGCCGGGAAGAATCCGACGGTCATGAACGGCGCCGTCATGAAAAACTTCGTGACGGAAGATGCGCTGTTCGCGAGCGCGCTTGTCGGGGAAGGCGATACGTTCGTTTCGGAGATTGACGAGAGCGACGGTTCTATCGCCATGTTCAACCCAAAGATCGCCGTGCTAAACAACATCGCGCTCGACCATAAATCGATGGATGAGTTGCGTGCATTGTTTGGAGCTTTCGTTGGGAAAGCAGATACGGCTGTGCTTAATCTTGATAATGATGAAACGGCGCGTATGGCGTCGAAAATGCCGGCAAGCAGAGTCATAACTTATAGTCTCGTTGATAGGCGCGCTGACTTTTTTGCGCATGACATTTGTCCGGAAGTGTTTGGCGTCAATTTTGAAGTCATTGAGAAAAGCACAAGGAAACGACCTGGCATCGACATGGAAATGCCGGGCCGGCACAATGTCTCAAATGCGCTCGCCGCTATCGCTGTCGCCAGCGCCTCTGGCGTTCCGGTTGAAGCCGCGGTGGCGGCGCTGGCCGGATTTGAAGGCGTCAAACGCCGGCTCGAATATGTCGGCTCGGCTTCATTGAAGGGGGACGGCGTCACGGTCATCGATGATTTCGCCCATAACCCGGACAAGATCGCCGCAAGTCTCAAAACGCTTCATGAGTTTCCCGGCCGGCTGCTCGTCATGTTTCAGCCGCACGGTTTCGGTCCGCTCGCCAAGATGAAAGATGAGTTCATCGCCTGTTTTGCAGACAATCTCGCTGAAGGCGACATTCTCCTGATGCCGGAGCCGGTCTATTTCGGCGGCACCGTCGAGCGAAGCGTTTCGAGTGCTGATATTGCGGCGGGCGTCAGGGCGGCGGGACGGAACGCGGAAGCGCTGCCGGACCGGTCAACCTGCGGCGAACGGCTCCTCGAACTCGCCAGCCCCGGCGACCGGATCGTCGTCATGGGCGCGCGCGACGACACGCTAACCGTTTTCGCGAGCGACTTGCTTGCGCGTATCGGCTAGCAACGCGCTACAAGGTTTTCCCATGCGGCGATTTTGTCGCGGATATCTTCTGAAAATCTGATCCAGATCAAAAATCTTTCTGTGCTTGCGGGCAAGCAGCGAGTGAAGCAGCGCAGAAAGAAACAGCCATGCGAATGATTTCAGTTGCGGTCCTTGCCGCCATGCTCGCCACCAGTGCTCAAGCCGAGGAAGGCGACTGGCTCGTGCGCTTGCGCGGCATCGTTGTCGCTCCGACGGAGACCGCCGGCCCTGTTTTGCCGGCTTTTCCCGGTGGGAGCGTTTCGGTTTCGAACGCCGTCGTGCCGGAACTCGATTTCACTTATTTCATCACCAACAATGTCGGCGCCGAGCTCATTCTCGGCACCAGCCCTCATGACATATCCGGGGAGGGGTCGCTGGCCGCTCTCGGAGAAATCGCCGAGACCATGGCGCTTCCGCCGACCCTGACCCTTCAATATCATTTTGCGCCCAATGCGCATGTGCGCCCCTATGTCGGCGTCGGCGTCAACTGGACGATCTTTTACGATGAAGATGCGACCATGGCGCTCAACGATGCGATCGGCGCAACGACTGTCAGTCTTGACGACAGTGTCGGCGTTTCTTTTCAGGCCGGCATGGATTTCGATATCTCGGACCGCGTCTTTCTCAACATCGACGTGAAATATATCGACATCGACACCACGGCGACGCTCAACACGGGCGGCGCAATCAACACGGTTGACGTTGATCTCGATCCGATCGTCGCTGGCGTCGGGGTCGGCATGCGGTTTTAACTACGGGGAGGGGCCGCCGGGCGCATCCCCTCTCTCTTGCGTCCGGCGGTTTTTTCGCTTTTCCTGCGCGCTGCAGGCTTTCGGGATCAGCGACAATATGAATAACCTTCAAGACTGGCGATTGTGCGCCGAGCCGTCCTTGCCGGCGATAGGAGGCCGCTATGTTCGCGTCGAACCGGCGCGGTTGCCGGAGGATGGCGCGGTCCTCTTCCCGGCGATCTGCGGGGCCGCGAACGACGATCTCTGGAGTTATGTCCCGATCGGCCCCTTTGACGACGGCGACGCGCTCGGCGCGACGCTCGCTTTCATCGGCGGTCGTCAGAACTGGAAAACCCATCTCTTCAGGGCGCCCGACACGGGAGAGTCGCTCGGCATGGCGAGCTATATGCGCATTCGCCCGGAAGCAGGCTCGGCTGAAGTCGGCGCCGTGGTCTTTTCCAGGAAGCTGCAGAAAACGCCCGCCGCAACCGAGGCGATGTATCTGATGGCGAAGCATCTCTTCGACGATCTTGGTTACCGCCGGTATGAATGGAAATGCGACAACGCCAACGGGGCGTCGAAACGCGCCGCCGAAAGGCTCGGCTTCGTTTTTGAGGGCGTCTTCCGTCAGGACATGGTCATGAAGGGCCGCAATCGCGACACCGCCTGGTTCTCGATGATCGATTCAGAATGGCCGCAGCTCAAGGCCGCGTTTGAAGCCTGGCTCGCGCCGGAGAATTTCGACAGCGCCGGAAGACAGCGTCAGTCATTGTCGGACTTCCGTGCGGCGGCGTTCAACTGAGCGTCGGCAGAAAAGCCTCGCCGAAGACAATCGCCGCGATAGCGATTGAAATCGCAACATAGCTTGCCGCCCAGCTCCGCCATCCAAGGCGGAGCCTGTATGATGCGATAAGCGTCATCGCCAGAAGCGCCGTAACGACAATCGCCGGCAGGAGTTGCCATGGCCACCCGAGAGAGAGGCTGATCCGCGCCTCATCGTTTAGGTTGGCGAAGCTGACCCCAAAAGCGAGAAGCCGCATCGCGAGGGCGGTAAAGAGAAAGACGAAAGCGAGACGGGATTGTCTGGCGACCACGAACAGGTAGGCGATGACGGCCTGTGCGGCCGTAACCGCCGGCCCCGCGCCGCTGACGATATTCTCATGAAGCACTGAGGTGTATTCGCCGCTGATCAGCCGGACGTGATTGATGCCGGCCTCCATCTCGTACCCCAGCAGGGTGCCGGCGAGCCAGTGCGCGCCCTCATGCATGGCAAAGGAGAGCGGCGCGACGACCAGATAGAGGAGATGCCATTTCCAGTTCATGTGAGCCTTTCCAGCGGGGGCCAGCCTAGGCGTTTTTCTGGAGCGGCGCCAATTTCGGGGTTCCCAAGTCGGTTGATCGGTTGAGGGGCCGCGTTATAAACGCCACACCATTCAGCCGGAGCTCCCCCATGAATATCCATGAATATCAAGCCAAACGCCTCCTGAAAGAATTCGGGGCGCCGGTCTCCGAAGGCCGAGTCATTTTCAAGGCGAACGAGGCGAAGAAAGCGGCCAAGGAACTCCCCGGGCCGCTTTATGTAGTGAAGGCGCAGATCCACGCTGGCGGCCGCGGCAAGGGCAAGTTCAAGGAAAAGTCGGCCGGCGACGGCGGTGGGGTCCGTCTGGCGAAGTCGGTGAGAGACGTTGAGAAATACGCCAAGGAGATGCTCGGCGCGACGCTGGTCACCAAGCAGACCGGCCCAGAAGGCAAGGTCGTCAATCGCCTCTATATCGAGAACGGCTCGGACATCGAAACCGAACTCTACCTCTCGGCGCTGGTCGATCGCGGCGCCGGTCAGGTCGCCTTCATCGCCTCGACCGAGGGCGGCATGAACATCGAGGAAGTCGCCGAAGAAACGCCAGAGAAGATCGTGACGGTCAGGATCGACCCGGCGACCGGCTGCATGCCGCATCATGCGCGGCGCATCGCGCAGGCGCTCGGCCTTAAAGGCGCGGCGGCGAAACAGTGCGGCAAGCTGATCCCGACGCTCTATAAAGCGTTTACCGAAAAAGACATGAGCCTTCTTGAAATCAACCCGCTGATCGTCACCAAGGGCGGCGATTTGCTGGTGCTCGATGCGAAGGTGGGGTTCGATTCCAACGCGCTCTTCCGCCACCAGAACATTCTCGAAATGCGCGACGAAACGGAAGAAGACCCGATGGAGCTTAAGGCCTCGGAGTTCGACCTTTCCTACGTCAAGCTCGACGGGAATATCGGCTGCATGGTCAACGGCGCCGGGCTCGCCATGGCGACCATGGACATCATCAAGCATTACGGCGCGGAGCCGGCGAACTTTCTTGATGTCGGCGGCGGCGCCACCAAGGAAAAAGTCACCGAAGCCTTCAAGATCATCACCACCGACCCGAACGTCAAAGGCATCCTCGTCAACATTTTCGGCGGCATCATGAAATGCGACATCATCGCTGACGGCATTGTCGCGGCGGTGAAAGAAGTGGGCCTCGAAGACCCGCTGGTCGTGCGCCTTGAAGGCACCAATGTCGAAAAGGGCAAGGAGATCCTCAGCCAGTCCGGCCTCAAGATCACGCCGGCCGACGATCTCGAAGACGCTGCGCAGAAGGTTGTCGCTGCGGTGCAGGGGTGAGTTGACGAGAAATTTCAGATGAGTGTCAGCAGCATCCTCACGGGCGGTCCGGCGGTGAAAGTCGGAGAGCTGGATAAAGCCCGGTTGATTGCCGCCTATGCGCGCGAGCATGATGCTGATATCAGCCCGTTCCTTGCAGGCGTTGAGACGATAGAGCGCTGGCGATGCGAGGAAACCGGGCTTGAGTTTTTCCGGCCTGGCGGCCTTGCGGGGCCGCCTGCATTCTACGAGATGCTCTATTCCAGGGATGCGGAACAAAAAGACTATAATGAAAGGCGTTGGGAGTTTTCGCGGGCGCGCGACTGGGTCCGGGGCGCTGAGGCGGTTCTGGATGTGGGCTGCGGCTTCGGGTATTTTCTCGATCTGGCGCGCGACGACATCGGTCGATCTGTAGGGCTCGAAACCAACGCCTTCAGCAGGTCCAATGCGCAGTCGCGTAATCTGACAGTCGTCGACCAGACGATTGAACAGCATGCTGAAGAGCACCCTGAAGCTTATGACGCCGTCGCGTCCTTTCAGGTTCTCGAACATGTCGATGACCCCAGGAGCTTTATCAATTCGATGTTGAGAGCGCTGCGCCCGGGCGGGACGCTGGTGCTGAGCGTGCCGAACAACGATTCCTTTTTAAGCGATTGTCCGCTCTTGCCGCTGAATTCGCCGCCGCACCATGTTACGCTTTGGGGGTGGAAGACGCTGGAGACGCTTGAGCGTTTTTTCGACATCAAGCTTGTTTCAATCGAAAAAGAGCCATTATCGAAAGCGTGCATCGGCTGGTATCAATCAGTGATGGAAGAAAAGTATTTGCCGAAATCGAGGCTTTTGCGTTCGCTCTATTACCGTCTCGGCGGCGGCAACGCCTTCCGGCGGTATCTCGAAGACGTCCATGAGACCATAGACGGTCATACCATCATGGCGAAGTATCAAAAAACCTGACGGCCCGCAGTTTTATGAATGACGATAATTTCACCTTCTCCCATCCCCTTCGCGTGCGCTGGGGGGAGTGCGACGCGCAAGGGATCGTCTTCAACGTCAACTATTTCCTCTATTTCGACGTCGCCATGACCGAATGGATGCGCGCGCTCGGCTTCGATGCGGGCAATCAGGTCGACTTCTTCACTGTTCATGCTGAAGCGGACTATCGCGCTCCGGCGAAATTCGACGATATGCTTGAGGTGAAAGCGCGCTGCGTGAGGCTCGGGACCAAGTCCATGACCATCCGCACGGCGATCTATCGCAGCGATGAGCTGCTCGCCGAAGGCTTGCTCACTTATGTCTATTCGACCGGCGGCGCCGGTGAGACCGCGCCGCTGCCGCCCGCGTTTGTCGAGCGCGTACTCGCCTATGAGAAAACGCCGCCGGAAAGGAAGTCGATGTGACCGACGGGCCTGCGAAGAAAATCAACATTCTCTCCGCTTTTGAGCGCATCCCCGAGCCGTGGTCCCCGCATATCGCCGCGCGGGTCAACGATCAGGACGTACGTCTCGCCAAGATCGAGGGTGCGTTCGAGTGGCACCATCACGATGGCGTGGAGGAGGCGTTCTTCGTTGTCAAAGGCGCGTTCACTATGCGTTTTCGAGATCACGATGTGGCGATGGAAGAGGGCGATTTCATCGTCGTGCCCGCCGGCGTCGAGCATATGCCGGTCGCTGATAAAGAGTGCTGGATCATGCTCATCGAGAGCGCCGGCACGCTTAACACCGGCGAGCATGTCTCCGGCCGAACGAAATCCGATTTGCCCGTGCTCTAGGCCGCGCCTGTCAGCTGCTGCATGATGCTGAGCTGGTCGTAATAGATGCGCTCGCAGACGATTTTTTCGCCTTCGAAGAAAAAGATCGCGCAGATCTGCGTTTTAAAGGCGCGTCCGGTCGGCGGCAATTCCCCATTGGGGGTCTGCAAGGGGGCTTTATGGGTCCCCATAAGCCAGAATTCGACGAACACCGCATCGTCCGCATGGCGCATGCTGATGACCTCGTTGCGCTGGTCGGGAAACGCCTCGCGGGAACGGCGATAATACTCGCGCACTTCCGCCTCGCCGTCGAACACCTGCCCGGACGCCATGAGTTCGTATCTCGGATGGGAGAAGGTTCCAATCACCTCGTCAAAGTTATGGACGATTTCCTCCGCCATATGCGTGCGGACGGTTTCCATGCGTTTCGCGGCGAGATCGGCGGTCATGGCTTCTCCTTTTTCCGAACTATGGAGGAGGCGCAGAGCAACGCAAGAAAAAGCCGCATGAGGAAAAATCCTCATGCGGCGTCAAGTTCGGGAGGGCTTCGAACTCGGAGGATTTGTCCAAAGCGCGGGCTCTCTCGCAGAGAAGTGTTGCATGGCCAAGAAGGTTTCGTGACGTCTCGATGAAAGCGAAATCCGGGCGGGATGCGGCGCTGACGCCCGTTCGGAACGGTTGCTCCGGCGCGCCGGCGCCGCTAAGACCAGCAAAATTCCTCACCCGCTGCGGCCGGAGACCTCATGTCCATTCTCGTCGACAAGAACACGAAAGTCATTTGCCAGGGGCTCACCGGCAGCCAGGGCACCTTCCATACCGAACAGGCGATCGCTTACGGCACGAGGATGGTCGGCGGCGTGACGCCGGGCAAGGGCGGCGTGACCTGGGAGGCGGGCGAGCCCGCTTCTGGCGCGACGCTGCCGGTTTTCGATACGGTCGCCGAAGCGCGCGAGAAGACGGGTGCCGACGCGTCCGTCATCTATGTGCCGCCCCCCTTCGCCGCCGATTCGATCCTCGAGGCGATTTCCGCGGAGATTCCCCTGGTGATCTGCATCACCGAGGGCATCCCGGTTCTCGACATGGTCAAGGTCAAGCGCGCGCTCGACGGCTCAAAGACCCGGCTTGTCGGCCCCAATTGCCCGGGCGTCATCACGCCCGAAGAGTGCAAGATTGGCATCATGCCGGGTCACATCCACCGGAAAGGTCATGTGGGCATAATCTCGCGGTCCGGCACGCTCACCTATGAGGCGGTGCACCAGACCACGATGGCGGGGCTCGGCCAGTCAACCTGCGTCGGCATCGGCGGCGACCCGGTCAAGGGGACCGACTTCATCGAGGTCCTCGAGATGTTCCTCGCCGACGATGACACCCATTCGATTATCATGATCGGGGAGATCGGCGGTTCGGCGGAAGCCGACGCCGCCCGCTTCCTCGCGGAAAACAGGGTCAAGAAGCCGACGGTCGGCTTCATCGCCGGGGTCACCGCCCCGCCGGGGCGGCGCATGGGCCATGCGGGCGCTCTCGTGTCCGGGGCCGACGACACGGCGGCGGCGAAAATCGAGGCCCTGAACGCGGCCGGGGTCGCGGTCGCGCCGACGCCGGCGGCGATGGGCCGGACACTTCTCGAGCTTGTCAAAAAATAAACTGCTCAAAGCGCAGACTCTCGCCGATTTGACGTTGAAACGCGCAGCGGTTGGCGTATCTAGGTAGGCCAACCGGCGATGCGGAAGAGTTGGAACGCGTGATGGCAAAGGATGGCGAGGCGCCCCGGCCAGGCGGTAGCGCCCTCGAACGGACGATTTTTTCAGGCGCTAACGCGCAGTATCTTGAAAAACTCTATGCGGAGTATGTTCAGGACCCCGCTGCGGTAGGCGAGGACTGGCGCCGGTTTTTCGAGGAAGAAGCGGGCCGGCCCAACGGCGCGGCGGGCGCGACCGGGCCGAGCTGGGCGCGCAAGGACTGGCCGCCAGCGCGCAACGGCGAGCTTACAGCCGCCCTCGACGGAAACTGGGGCGAAGCCGAGCAGGTTCTCAGGAAGAAGATCGAAAACCGGGTCCCGGCCGCCTCGCCTGAAGATATCCATCAGGCGACGAAGGATTCGCTGCGCGCCCTGATGCTGATCCGCGCCTATCGCATTCGCGGCCATCTGATCGCCGATCTCGATCCGTTGAACATCCGCCCGGAGAATGTCGAAGTCCATCCGGAGCTCGATCCCGCCTCGCTCGGGTTCACTGAGGCGGACATGGACCGGCCGATTTTCATCGATAATGTTCTCGGTCTTGAAACTGCGAGCCTTCGGGAAATTCTGGCGATCCTGCGACGGACTTATTGCGGAACTTTCGCCGTCGAGTTCATGCATATCACCGACCCGGAACAGAAGGCCTGGCTGCAGCAGCGTATCGAGGGGCCGGACAAGGACATATCCTTCACGCCGGAAGGCAAGAAGGCGATCCTCAACAAGCTGATCGAGGCGGAAGGTTTCGAGAACTTTCTCAACACCAAATACACGGGCACCAAGCGGTTTGGGCTCGATGGCGGCGAAGCGATGGTGCCGGCGCTGGAGCAGATCATCAAACGCGGCGGCGCCCTCGGCGTTAAGGAAATCGTCATCGGCATGCCGCATCGCGGCCGCCTCAATGTGCTCGCCGCCGTTATGGGCAAGCCCTACCATCACATCTTTCACGAGTTTCACGGCGGCTCGGTCACGCCCGACGATGTCGGCGGATCGGGCGACGTTAAATATCACCTCGGCGCCTCATCGGACCGGGAATTTGACGGCAACAAGGTTCACCTTTCGCTGACGGCCAACCCGTCTCACCTTGAGGCGGTCAATCCGGTGGTGCTCGGCAAGGCGCGTTCGAAGCAGGACCGTATCGAAGCGCCCGACCTCGATACGCCGCGCACCCATGTTTTGCCGCTTCTGCTGCATGGCGACGCCGCCTTCGCCGGTCAGGGAATCGTTGCTGAGTGTTTCGGTCTGTCGGGTCTTCGCGGTTATCGGACCGGCGGGACCATTCATTTTATCGTCAACAACCAGATCGGGTTTACGACGAGCCCGAAATTCGCGCGTTCCTCGCCCTATCCGTCGGATGTTGCGAAGGCGGTCGAAGCGCCGATCTTTCACGCCAATGGCGATGATCCTGAAGCGGTCGTGTACGCCGCGAAAATCGCCGCCGAGTTTCGTCAGAAATTTGGCGCGGACGTCGTCATCGACATGTTCTGTTATCGCCGGTTCGGGCACAATGAAGGCGACGAGCCGAGCTTCACGCAGCCGCTCATGTACAAGAAGATCCGCTCGCTTCCGACGACGCGGAAAATTTATGCGCAACGACTGGAAGACGAGGGCGTCATAGCCTCAGGTGAAGCCGAAGCCGAGCGCGAGCGTTTCAAGGCCTATCTGAGCGATGAATTCGATGCGGCCGATTCCTTCCGCCCCAACAAGGCCGACTGGCTCGACGGGCAATGGTCGGGGTTCGTGCCGCCGGTCGACGACGATCGCCGCGGCGATACCGCGGTGGAGCTGGATGATCTCAATGAAATCGGTGCGGCGCTGACGCACTATCCGCAGAATTTCAATATCCACAAAACGCTGGCGCGTATCCTCGAGCAGAAGAAGAAGACGCTTGAAGCCGGCGAGGGGATCGACTGGGCGACAGCCGAAGCGCTGGCGTTCGGGTCGCTGCTAAAAGACGGTTTCGGCGTCCGGCTTTCCGGACAGGACTCCCGCCGCGGGACCTTCTCCCAGCGTCATGCGGTTTTCATCGATCAGGAAACCGAAAGAACCTATACGCCGCTGCGCCATATAAACGGCGCCAACGCGACCTTTGAAGTGCACGATTCCAACCTCTCCGAATTTGCGGTGATGGGCTTTGAATACGGCTATGCGCTCGCCAACCCGAAATTCCTGGTGATGTGGGAGGCGCAGTTCGGCGACTTCGTGAACGGCGCGCAGATCATCATCGACCAGTTCCTGTCGTCCGGGGAGCGCAAATGGCTGCGCCTTTGCGGGCTCGTGCTATTGTTGCCGCATGGCTATGAAGGGCAAGGGCCGGAACATTCCTCTGCGCGCCTTGAACGTTTCCTTCAGCTTTGCGCGCAGGACAATATGCAGGTCGCCAACTGCACCACGCCGGCGAACTACTTTCATATCCTGCGCCGTCAGATGCGCCGCAATTTCCGGAAACCCCTGGTGTTGATGACGCCGAAGTCGTTGCTCCGCCACAAGCGCTGCGTCTCGACTCTGGAGGAAATGGGGCCGGGCTCTTCTTTCCACCGGGTTTTGTGGGACGATGCCGAGTATCATCCGGGCTCAACCGTCAAGCTGGTATCCGACGCCAAAATCAAGCGGGTCGTTCTGTGCGCCGGCAAGGTGTATTACGACCTTTTTGAAGAGCGCGAGAAGCGCGGGATCGACAATGTCTATCTTCTGCGCGTTGAGCAGTTTTATCCGTTCCCGGCTCATTCGCTCATTAACGAGCTGCAGCGCTTTAAAAACGCCGAGATGGTCTGGTGTCAGGAAGAGCCGAAAAACATGGGCGCCTGGTTCTTTATGGACCCTAATCTCGAATGGGCGCTTGATCAGATTGGCGCCAAACACAAGCGCGCGCGCTATGTGGGGCGTCCGTCTTTTGCGTCCCCCGCGACCGGCCTGATGAGCCGGCACAAGCAAGAACTCGAAACCTTTCTGGATGAGGCGCTGACGCTTTAGGCGCTCGCCCACGATACGGAGCAAGAAGAATGACGACCGAAATTCGCGTACCGGCTTTAGGCGAGTCCGTTACCGAAGCGACGATCGCCCGGTGGATCAAGCAGGAAGGCGACGCCGTTTCCGCGGACGAGCCGCTGGTCGAACTCGAAACCGACAAGGTTTCGGTCGAGGTCCCGGCGCCCTCGGCGGGGGTTCTTTCCAGCATTGCTGCGAAGGAAGGCGACACGGTTGAAGTCAATGCGCTGCTCGGCGCCATAGAGGCCGGCGGCTCCGCTGCAAAAGCAAAACCTGCCGCCGAACCGGCGCCGGCGGCGACCGTACAGGGCGGCGGCGAAGAAGTTGAAATTCAGGTGCCGGCCGCTGGCGAGTCTGTCACCGAGGCGGATGTTGGCGAGTGGCTCAAGAAGGAAGGCGATCGCGTCGAGGCGGACGAGCCGATCGTCAGCCTTGAGACCGACAAGGCGGCGATGGACGTGCCGTCGCCGGTTTCTGGCGTCCTCAAGGAAATCCGGGCGAAAGCGGGCGATACGGTTGAGGTCGGCGCCGTGCTTGCGGTCGTTCAGCAAGGCGCCGGCGGCGCAAAACCAGCGCCGGCTAAAACCAACGGCGCCGCCCACGCGCCCGCGCAGGCCGCTTCCGGCGCGCCGCTTTCGCCAGCGCCGCGCCGGGTCGTCGCTGAACGGGATCTTGATCCTTCGACCATTCACGGCACGGGCAAGGACGGGCGCATCACCAAGGGCGACGCCCTTGCTGCTCAAAAATCCGCGCCCGCCTCGGCCCGCGCGCCTTCGGCGCCGAAAGATCTCGGCCTCCGCGAGGAGCGGGTGCGCATGTCGCGCCTGCGCCAGACTATCGCGACGCGCCTCAAGGAGGCGCAGGACACGGCGGCGATGCTCACCACCTTCAACGACGTCGATATGACGGCGGTGATGGACCTTCGGAAGCAGTACAAGGAGCTTTTTGAGAAGAAGCACGGGATCAAACTCGGCTTCATGTCGCTATTCGTGAAGGCCTGCGTTCACGCGTTGAAAGAAGTGCCGGACGTCAACGCCGAGATCGACGGAACCGACATCATCTACAAGAACCATTACGACATTGGCGTCGCGGTCGGCTCCGACAAGGGGCTGGTCGTGCCGGTGGTGCGCGATGCGGACATGATGTCGCTCGCGGAGATCGAACTCGCCATCGCCGATTACGGCCGGCGGGCGCGTTCGGGTGACCTTAAACTCGAAGAGATGCAGGGCGGCACGTTCACGATTTCGAATGGCGGCATTTACGGATCGCTTCTGTCGACGCCGATCCTCAACCTGCCGCAATCAGGCATTCTCGGCATGCACCGTATTGAAGAGCGCCCTGTCGTGCGGAATGGCGAAGTTGTCGTCCGGCCGATGATGTATCTGGCGCTTTCCTATGATCACCGGATTGTCGACGGCAAGGGCGCTGTCACTTTCCTCGTACGCGTTAAGGAAAACCTCGAAGACCCGCAGCGACTGCTGCTCGATCTTTAGTCGCAGCGGTTGGTCGCTTCACCGCTGTCTCATGGCCCTTACGCTAAGGCGATGACGGTCCGGGACGAGGCTTGTTGACCTTCAGGCCGCCCGCGCCTAACTCCTCACGGCGAAAGAAAAGACGAAGGCGAATCCCATGTCAGATCAATACGACGTCGTCATCATCGGCGCGGGACCCGGCGGCTATAATGCGGCGATCCGCGCTGGCCAGCTGGGCCTGAAAACCGCGATCATCGAAAAGCGCGACACGAAGAAGCTTGGCGGGACGTGCCTGAATGTCGGCTGCATTCCGTCGAAAGCGCTGCTCCACGCATCCGAGCTTTACGAAAAGGCGGAAAAACAGTTCGAAGCGCTTGGCATCAAGACCGGCAAACTCGGCCTCGATCTCGGCCAGATGCTGAAACAGAAAGACGACGCGGTCGACGGGCTCACCAAGGGCGTCGAGTTCCTGATGAAAAAGAACAAGGTCGACGTCTATATGGGCGCCGGAGAGATCGCCGCGCCGGGCAAAGTCAGGGTTGTCGGGGATGCGCCGCAGGAACTCTCGGCGAAGAACATCGTGATCGCAACGGGCTCGGAACTGACGCCGCTCCCGGGCGTTGAGATTGACGAAGCGCAGATTGTTTCTTCGACTGGCGCATTGTCATTTCCGTCCGTGCCGAAGCACCTTGTCGTGATCGGCGGCGGGGTCATCGGTCTTGAGCTTGGGAGCGTCTGGCGCCGCCTCGGCGCTGAGGTGACCGTGGTTGAGTTTCTCGACAAGATTCTGCCGACAATGGACGGCGAGATTTCAAAGCAGTTCGAACGCATTCTCAAGAAGCAGGGCATGGCCTTCAAACTCTCGTCCAAGGTGACGGGCGCGGAAAAACTCAAGACCAAAGTGAAACTCTCGGTTGAGCCCGCCTCGGGCGGCGATGCGGAGACAATCGATTGCGATGCGGTCCTTGTGGCGATCGGTCGGCGTCCGCATACGGATGGCCTTGGCCTCAAAGCCGTCGGGGTTAAAACCGATAAGCGCGGCTTTATCGAAACCGATCATTTCAAAACCAGCGCCGAGGGTGTCTGGGCGATCGGCGATGTCACCCACGGGCCCATGCTCGCTCACAAGGCGGAAGACGACGGCGTCGCCTGTATTGAACTCATTGCCGGCAAGGCGGGGCATGTAAATTACGATACGGTGCCGAGCGTCGTTTATACCTACCCGGAAGTTGCAAGCGTCGGCAAAACCGAAGAGCTTCTGAAAGAAGCGGGCATTGACTACAAGGTCGGGAAGTTTCCGTTCATGGCCAACAGCCGGGCGAAAACCAATCACGAAACCGACGGCTTTGTGAAAATCCTCGCCGACGCCAAGACGGATCGCGTCTTGGGCGCTCATATTGTCGGCGTCGAAGCCGGCGAGATGATCGCCGAAGTCGTTTCGGTGATGGAGTTCAGCGGCGCGTCCGAGGATATCGCCCGCACCTGTCATGCGCACCCGACGCGTTCGGAAGCCGTGCGTCAGGCGGCGATGGGTGTTGAAGGCTGGACGATGCAGGCGTGAGCGCAGCGCTGGGGCACGGGGTTACAATAAGACCCGCCGAAGAACGGGATGTTCCTGCATTGCTGCGCCTCATCGGCGCGCTCGCAGAAAATCAAAACGAAAAGCAATATCTGACAACGACCGAAGAAAAACTTCGAGAGTCAGGATTTGGCGATAAACCGAAATGGCGGGCGCTGTTACTTGAAAAAGGGTCGTCAGCCATAGGTTATGCGACGTATTCGTACGGATATCACATCTGGAGCGCCGCCAAGCGCATCAACATCGATGACTTATATGTTGATAAGGCGTTTAGAGGCCTTGGACTCGGAGAGATGCTGATGCGGCGCCTGTCAGAAGAAGCAAGGAACATTGACGCCGACTTGTCATGGACGGTGCAGCCGCAAAATGACCGGGCCATCCGGTTTTATCAGCGCCTGGGCGCGAAGGTTGCTATTATCGGAAAATGCAATTGGCGGACGTAGCGATGAAGTTCGTTTTTCAAGCGGGACTCCTCCGGCAAATGACGAGTAAGCTTGATGCATAGCGCTGCTTCAAACGACGCGGCGCCGCTTGAAGATATTGTCGATGAGGCGCTCGCTCAGTCGGAGAACGGGCGCGTCACCATGGGCGCCATGCTCACGGCGTGGGATGACAGAAGTTACGGGCCGCTTTTTGTAATTCTCGGATTTATGGGTGGCACGCCGCTCGCGATCGTTCCGGGCGCCGCGGCGGTGGTCGGGATTGTCATTGCGCTTCTTGCGCTGCAGATGATGCTCGGTAAAAATCATCCCTGGCTGCCGAAATGGGTGCTGAAACAGTCGGTGTCCGAAAAGGCGCTCAAGAATGCGCGCGATAAAATGCAGCCGGCCCTCGCTTCTATAGACCGGTTCATAATGGAGCGGTGGCCATGGTTCGCTGGCGCGCTGATGCGCCGGATCGCCGCCGGCGTCGTGTTTGTTCTGGGCGTGTTGATGGCGCCATTCGATGCGATCCCTTTCGCGGTCGCCGCACCGGCCTGGACCGTCGTTCTCTTCGGCGTGGCGATCACCGCGCGTGACGGGCTATTCATGCTGATCTCGACAGCGGCGTTCGCCGGGATCGTTTATCTTGCAGCCCGCCTGTTCTGAGCGCGCCTCGACTTATTGGCGGAAACCGCCTATGGGGCGCGCATGACGCTTACCCCAGCAGATCTTGTCGGCCTCGTCGGTGTTTCGTTTGTCGTCGGCACATACTTTCTGTCGCAGATCGGTCGGATGGATGTGAGCCGTCCGCTCTATCCGGCGCTCAACGGTCTCGGCGCCATATTCATTCTGTTTTCGCTCGCCCATACATTCAACGCCGCTTCCTTCGTGATTGAGGCGTTCTGGCTCACGATTTCCATCGTCGGCCTGATCCGGGCGCTCATATTGAAGCGGAAATCGTAGCGAAACCGCAGGCTAGGGCGTTACGCCCCTTTTTCGCCGCATTCTTCCACTTGGCTGCAACCAATGCGCGCGTTGTTGGCGCATCATTGCTTAAAGGCTGGATTTTTCAGCATAATCCGGCCTAGAGTGCGCGCTAATTTTGCGCCGGGGACGAGGCGCAAAGCGGAGGGTAACGACAGGGCGGCGATAAGACGCCCTCAAGAGGGAGTTCTTCATGAGCGAGGCAAAAGCCGACACCAGTTTCTTCGGCCATCCGAAAGGGTTGGCCATCTTGTTCTTCACCGAGATGTGGGAGCGTTTTTCCTATTACGGGATGCGCGGTCTCCTCATCATTTATCTGACTCAGCATTTCCTGTTTTCGGACGAACGCTCGGCGGTGATGTATGGCGCCTATACCGCGCTCGTTTACATCATGACGATTATCGGGGGGAATCTCGCTGACCGTTATCTGGGTCAGCGAAAGGCGGTGACCTTCGGCGCTATTCTTCTGGTGCTCGGTCATTTCGGCATGGCCTTCGAAGGCGAAGGCTCGAAAGAAATCCTCACCTATCAGGGTGGGGAGTATCAGGTGACGCTCGATGGCCGGGGCAGCGGCTCCAATGTCAATCAGATCATTGTTTCCGAGAGCGGTTCGTCGATTATTTCATTTAACGACGGCGCCACGCAGATGATGGTCGAGAGCCCCGACGCTGTCGGCCTGCCGGCTGTGATCAACGTCGCCGATTACACGACGCGCATCGAACGCGAGCCGTTCTACATGAACGTCCTTTATTTGTCCCTCGCGCTGATCATCGCAGGCGTCGGATATCTCAAAGCCAATATCTCGACGATTGTCGGTTCGCTCTACAATCTCAAGGACGTTCGCCGGGATTCGGGCTTTACGATTTTCTATATGGGTATCAATCTCGGCTCATTCCTGTCATCGATTTTCTGCGGCTATCTTGGCATCGCCTATGGCTGGAAATACGGTTTCGGCCTTGCGGGCATCGGCATGCTGCTTGGCTTGCTCGTTTTCCTTGGCGGGCAGAAATGGCTTGGCGGGCGCGCTGAGCCGCCTAACCCGGAAAAACTCAAGCAGTCGGTGCTTGGGCCGATCAATGTCGAATTTGCCTGTTATCTGACGGGCCTTTTGATGATCGGCGCGGCCATGCTTCTGGTGATGAATGCGGAACTTATTCCCGATACATTCGCGCTTGGTTTGGGTATTGCCGTTTTCCTGGGCTTGGTGGGCTATTCCATCGTGAAGCTTAGAGGCGTTGAACGCAGCCGCATGTTCGCGGCGATCTATTTCGTGCTCGCGCAAATTCCCTTCTGGGCGTTGTTTGAACAGGCGGGTTCGTCTCTGAACCTCTTTACGGACCGCCTTGTCGACAAAAACGTTTTTGGATGGGAAGTCCCGGCGCCGATATTCCAGTCCCTGAATGCGGGCTTTATCTTCATCTTCGCCCCAATCATCGCCTGGCTCTGGATCGCGCTCGCCAAACGCAAGATGGAGCCTTCGACACCGGTTAAATTCGCCTTTGGCGTTGCGCTGGCGGGGCTTGGATTCCTGGCGCTGGTCGGCGGCATGAAGGCGTCGGGCGCGAGCGGCATGACAGCAGTCTATTTCGTGTTCCTGATTTACTGGATTCACACGATGGGCGAATTGCTGGTTTCGCCGGTCGGGCTTTCTGCGGTGACGAAGATGGCGCCGGCTCGCGTGGTCGGGCTGACCATGGGAGCCTGGTTCCTTTATTCCGGCCTTTCCAACTATCTCGCCGGCGTCATCGCGCGAACGACTGGCGCGGAAACCATCGGCGGTCAGCTCACGGATATCGCTGCAGCGAAAGCGGGCTACGCTGAGGTCTATACCAATGTCGCCTATGTGGCGCTTGGCATTGCCGCCGTGATGCTGCTTATCTCGCCGATCATCAAAGCGCTGATGCAGACGAAAACCCTCGGCGATGATGTTGAGGGGCAGGTCGGGAAAGACCGGCTGGAACCCGCCGGCGCCTGAGGCTGCGGACAGACTGAATAGGGCGGCCAGCAGTCATCCGGCTGCTGGCCGTTTTTGAATTGGGTAAGGCGGCGGGTGTCGCTGATGCGATGTGGAAAACCCGTGAATCGCAAAGTCGCGGGCAAACAGGCTCCTGAAGGGGGCGCGTGATTCGCCGCCACGTGGCCAAAATCGCCCCAAAGCTGTCATAGAGGCGTCATTTCGGCGCGATAAGCGGACCCCCGTGAGGCAGGCTGACTCTGTTGCGTAGCGGCCACGCCTTGAGGGGGATGGCGTGCGGCCTTGTGGGCAGCGATGCGTTGTTGCAACATGGTTAACGGGATATTATTATTCTGGAGAAATTCCGGGCTTTAAGCCTGTTTTGGCGGGCGTAAAAACGCTAGAGCTTGCGTAAGATTCCTTTTGGCCGGGCGCTTCGCGGCGGCTTGTAATTCTGGTCCACCTGAGGAGGGGAAAAATGAAGCTTAAGACAACCTTGCTGGCGGCGGCGGCGACGTTGGCGATTGCGCCTGCTGCAAATGCGTATGACGGCATTTATGGCGCGATCGGCGCCGGCCTCAACTACATGACCGAAGATAACGATGTCAGCAATGACAGCGTCGGCGGCGCCCCGCCTTACACCTTCGACAGCGAAGCCGATTATAACAACGGCATCGGCATCTACCTCGCACTCGGCAAGGGGATCGGCAATGGCTTCCGCGCCGAACTCGAGGGCTCCTATCGCAACAACGACATCCGTCACATTGCGACCAAGGCTCCGGGCTATAGCGGCTTCCCGCCGTCGACCATCTCCGGCGACACCAAGACCTACGCGGTCATGGCCAACCTGATCTATGATTTCGAAGGTCTTTCCGATGTCGTGACGCCTTATCTCGGCGCCGGCGCCGGCGTGGCGTTCATCGATCATGACATTGTGGGTATGAACGCAGCGGGCGCTCCGCTTGCGCCGCTCACGATTGCGTATGCGGCTGACAAGGCGGCCTTCGCCTATCAGGGCATCGCCGGCCTCGGCTTCCATCTGGCCGAAGACCTGATGCTCGATATCTCCTACCGTTACTTCGCCGTCGACAAGCCGACCGTTGCGGCGACGCTGAACGGCGTGGCTTCCGGCATCAAGACCGAATATGAAACTCACAGCGTGTTCGCTGGCCTGCGCTGGAACTTTGGCGGCGGCGCGGCGCCTGTTCAATACAAGGATTGCTGGGACGGCAGCGCCGTACCGGTCACGGCCGAGTGCCCGCCGCAGCTGGTCGAAGATCAGTCGGCTGATCTCGATCCGCTCGAGCTCACCGTTTACTTCGACTACGACAAGTCGAACCTGACGCCTCAGGCGCAGACCCTGATTTCGCAGGCTGCCGCTCAGGCGCTTCAGAACGACATCGACACGGTGGTGGTCTCCGGCAACACCGATACGTCAGGCTCTTCCGCCTATAACCAGGCCCTTTCCGAGCGCCGCGCGGCTGTCGTGCGCGATGCTCTGATCGCCAACGGCGTTCCGGCCAGCAGCATTCGCACTGAAGCTTACGGCGAGACCAATCTGGCGACGCCGACGGCCGATGGCGTTCGCGAACCGCTGAACCGTCGTTCGGAAGTGGTTATCTCTTTCGAATAAAGGCTAAGGACCAGAATTAGCCGGAAACGGCGCGGCTTACCGGCCGCGCCGTTTTTTTGCGTCTTATATCCACGCGAAACATCAAGGAAATGGAGCGTCGCCACCGCCCGTCTCAGCTGGCGGCGTAAAGCTTCCAGAACGCGTCGAGCCCGCTATTCACCTGGGCGTCTATTGCGGCGTTGAGGTCTTCGGGCGCAGCGCCCATCAGGGTCTTGGTGTAGAGCGGTTCGGTGATCAGCGCCCCCAATTGCCACAGCGCCGCCTTGGGATCGCTGACGGTCAATATCCCCTTTGCGGCCATCCGTTCGAGGATCGGCGCGCAGTGATCGACCATCCAGGCCGGGCCGTGCGCCAGATAGGATTGGCCGATTTCCGGCGTTCGCTCCGCCTCGAATGCGGCGATGCGTCTTAGGGAGATCGCTTCGGGTTCAAGAATGCCTTCGACGAACTGCCGGCTCAGCTGGCGAATGAATTCTTTCGGAGGAAGACTCGCTTCGATAACGTCGACATTAACCGGCACAAGCGTTTTGCAGGTTTCCTCGATTGCGGCGCCGAACAGTTCTTCCTTTGAGCGGAAGCGGTTATAGACAGTGCGCTTGGAAACTCCGGCGGTGAGCGCGATCTGGTCCATGCTGGCGCCGTCAAAGCCGCGGGCAAGGAAGGTTTTCCTCGCCGCCTCGACTATGGCGCTGGCTTTTTCATCGACCTGTTCTACCTGTTCGATCGTCTGGCTGCTTGCAGACATGAACGCCCCTTCTCGGCTCTGTTCGCTTGCGGTCCGCTGAACCGACCGATCATAGAGGGGTTGGCGGCGAATGAACATAGTGCGCCCGCTCCGGAAAAGCCTCTATTTACCGCCTGTTAACCCTCGCCGCCGAAGCATGCGCCATGGCTCGCAGACCCGCCCGAAAATCAGCTAATAGCCGCCGCCGGCAGTCTCAACGTCGGCGCGCCCGAAAGCCCGCGCCGGGCTACGGACGCTATGTGGCCGACGCCGGGGTGTTCTTTGTGACGCTCCTGATCGGGTTTGCAGCGATATTCGCCTACATCGCCCGCGACCTGCCGGACACCAGCGCTCTTTGGCGCGACGGCGGCGGCGCAAAAATCAAGCTGCTCGCGGCGGATGGATCGCCGTTGACCGTAAACGGTTCAAGCGCCGGCGCGCCGGTTCGCCTGGCGGCATTGCCAGCCCATGTGCCGATGGCGATTCTCGCTGTCGAGGACCGCAATTTTTATCACCATTTCGGCGTCAATCCGGTTTCCGTCGCCCGCGCCCTGATCGTCAATATGCGCACCGGCGATGTGGTGCAGGGCGGTTCGACCATCACGCAGCAGCTTGCCAAGAATGTCTTTTTGAACGCCGACCGCACGCTCAAGCGCAAGGCGCAGGAGTTCATTCTCGCTTTGTGGCTCGAACACAAGTTCACCAAGGATGAGATCCTGACGCTCTATCTTAATCGCGTTTATTTCGGGGCGGGCGCCTACGGTATCGACGCGGCGAGCTATCGCTATTTCGGCAAGTCCGCGCGCAACCTGTCGCTCGGCGAAGCGGCGGTGCTGGCGGGATTGTTAAAGGCGCCGTCGCGTTTTGCGCCAACCAGCAATCCGCTCGACGCCGGCAAGCGCGCGCGGCTTGTCATCGACCAGATGCAAACGGTCGGGTTCATCTCGCGAGAAGAGGCGGCGGCGGCGATCGCCGAGCCGATCCGCCTTTCCGACGCGCAGTTTTCCGCCGCGCCTTATTTCATCGATTACGCGCTCAGCAGGGTTCGCGCTTACGCCGGCGACGTCGACGCAGACCTTGTGGTGCGGACGACGTTCGATCCTGCCCTGCAGGAAGCCGCGGAGATTGGCCTGATTGCCGGTCTCGCCCGCGCCGGGGGCGATGTTGAAACCATACAGAACGCGGTTGTGGTCATGGACGGCGAAGGCGCGGTGAGGGCGATGATCGGCGGCCGCGATTACGCCACGAGCCAGTTCAACCGCGCCGTTCAGGCGCGCCGCCAACCGGGGTCAGCTTTCAAGCCACTGGTTTATCTTGCGGCGCTCAAGGCCGGTCTTCATGCTGATGCGATCGTGCTCGATGCGCCTCTCGCTATCGGCAAATGGGCGCCCGACAATTACAACAGCAAGTTTTACGGCGATGTGACGTTTCGCGAGGCGCTGGCGCGTTCGCTGAACAGCGCCGTTATTCGGGTGCAGGAAACGGTCGGCCGGTCGGCGGTGCGCCGCACGGCGCGGGCTATGGGCTGGCGCGGGGAGCTGAATGCGGGACCGGCGCTGGCGCTAGGCGTCGATGCGATTGCGCCCATTGAGCTCGCCGGCGTTTATGCGCCGCTCGCCAATGGCGGGTTCCGGGTTGAACCGCATGTCATCACCAGCATCGAAACCGCCGACGGCGATCTCGTTTACCGCCGCGACGGCAACTATGTGGGCGAGGCGGCGTCCTACGCCGCGGTTGCCGAACTCAACTCGATGCTTGAAAGCGTCGTCGAATGGGGCACCGGCCGCGCCGCCGCCGTTCCCGGTTATCGTGTTGCGGGCAAGACCGGCACGACGCAGGACTATCGCGATGCATGGTTTGCGGGGCATGCGGGCGGGCTGGTGGGCGTTGTCTGGCTTGGCCGCGACGATAATGCGCCGATGAAGAAAATCACCGGAGGCGCGGAGCCGGCGACGATCTGGAGCGAGATTATGACCCGCGCGTTGCCGCCGCAATTCGTTGCGCCGATCAAGCCTGTCGAACCGGGCGTTATGGAAGACCCTATTGCGGCGCTCTTGAACGCCAGCGGCTAGGCGGCCTGTTTCGTCTGAACGCCGTAGGTGAAGAGTTCTGCGCCGTTATCCTCGAACCAGTTTTCCGCCGCTCTGGCGTCGACCCCGAGCGCCGCGACCTGCCGCCAGAACGCCGGCGAATGGTTCATGTGGATAAGGTGCACGCATTCATGCGCCGCGACATAGTCGAGAATATCCGGAGGGGCCATAATCAGCCGCCAGGAAAAAGAGAGGGCGCCGTCCGACGAACATGATCCCCATCGCGTACGCGTGTCGCGAACCCGTATCGAGCGTCGCTTGCGATCAAGCTGCGTGCAATAGCGGTCGACGCGCGCCGTCAATTCCCGTCGTGCTTCGCTTTTCATCCAGTCCACCAGGCGCCGGTTCAAATGCTCCGGCTCGCCGCCGACCCGGATAACCGGGATGAGGTCGTGATCGACCCGCACCGGCGCGCGGGGGCCGCCATTGCGCACGATCCGGTGCGGCGCGCCCTGAAAAGGTATGCTGTCGCCTTCCATGAAGGGTCTCGCCTGCAGCTTTTCGTTGAGCTGGCTGACAATCCAGTCGATCCGCTCATTGGCGAAGGCGAGGGCTTCGGGCATCGCGCGTTTTGTAGGCGCGGTTACATGAATTTCCCCAGCTATAGGGTCTACCTTTAAAATCAATCTCTTGGCGCGGCGATTGACGCGGATGACCAGCGGCGCGGCGCGCTCGCCGAGATTGATTTCAGTGCGTTTTATATGACTTACGGACATGAACCAGAATCGATATTAAACTCCCATCCTCGCCGGTTTCGCGCAAAGATCAATTTGATTTTTCAATATAACCGGCGAGGGATGGTTTGTCCGGTTAAGGGTCGGTTGTAAATTTAAATGACAAAATCGGTTTCATTGAAAACGGGGGCCGGCGGGCGCATGGCGGCGACGTCTTTGACGCCGATGATGGCGCAGTATTTCGCCATCAAGGAAACCGTCGGCGACGCGCTCCTGTTTTACCGCATGGGCGATTTCTACGAACTGTTTTTCGACGACGCCATCGCCGCATCGGCGGCCCTCGACATCACGCTGACCAAGCGCGGCCAACATGGGGACGAACCGATCCCCATGTGCGGCGTGCCTTTTCACGCCTATGAAAACTACCTCGCAAAGCTCATCAAGGCAGGATTCAAGGTTGCGATCTGCGAGCAGATGGAAGATCCGGCCGAGGCGAAGAAGCGCGGCTCGAAGTCTGTCGTCCGCCGCGAAGTCGTGCGAACGATCACGCCGGGTACGATCATTGAGGATTCGCTCCTTGATGCGCGCGCCAATAATTTTCTGGCGGCTCTGTCGCTTCTGCGCGGTGGCGAAGAGGCGGCGCTCGCCTGGGTCGATGTCTCGACCGGCGAATTTTTCGTTTCTGCGACAACGCCGAAAGAGGCCGCATCCGCCCTTGCGGTGATTGCGCCGAAGGAAACGATCGTTCCGGATATGGCTATGGAAGGCGCTTTTGCAAAAGCCGTCGCTTCGGTTTGCGCCCAGGACAGTCTGACTCATATGCCGGCGTCGCAATTTGATTCCGCCGCCGGTCAGCGCCGCTTGATGGAGGCGTTCGGCGTTGCGTCGCTTGACGGGTTCGGTGACTTCTCCCGGCCTGAATGCGCGGCCATGGGCGCTCTCCTTTCTTACGTGGAGCTGACCCAGGCGGGGCGCATGCCCGCTCTGCGGCCGCCGCGCCGCGCCCGCGCCGGTGAGAGCATGGCCATCGATGCGGCGACCCGAAACGCGCTGGAACTGACAGCAGTGCAGACCGGCGGGCGCAAGGGCTCGCTCCTCTGGGCGGTTGACCGGACCGTCACCGGCGCCGGCGCGCGGGCGCTGGCGGCGCGCCTTTCCGCGCCGCTCACCGATCCGGCGCGCATCAATCAGCGTTTCGATGCAGTCGGGTTTTTTCTCGATGCGTCCGATCTGCGTGCGGATTTGCGCGCTATCCTGAAAGAAACCCCGGATATCGCGCGCTCCCTTTCGCGTCTGTCGCTCGATCGCGGCGGCCCGCGCGACCTCGCGGCGATCCGCGATGCGCTCCTCGCCGCGCGCAAGATCGCCGGCGCCGTCGCCGAAGCAAACGGTCTCAATGCGCCGCCGGCGGCGCTCACGGACTCTGCGCATGCGCTGGAAGACCGGGACGGGGAAGGTTTCTCCGCGCTTATCAAAACGCTGCAGGAAGCAGTAGGCGAAGACCCGCCGATGCTCGCTCGCGACGGCGGCTTCATCGCCAAGGGGTATGATCCCGGCCTTGATGAAGTGCGTCTCCTACGGGATGAATCCCGGCGCGTCATCGCCGGGCTCGAAACGAAGTATCGCGAGCAGACCGGTGTCAAGGCGCTGAAGGTTCGGCACAACAATGTGCTCGGTTATTTCGTCGAGACGCCGCCGTCTCATGGCGACAAGCTGATGACGGCGCCGCATGATGCAACCTTTGTTCATCGTCAGACGCTCGCCAGCGCCGTGCGCTTCACAACCGGCGAACTGGCCGAACTGGATGCGAAGATCACCCGAGCGCGCGATGAAGCGCTGGCGCGGGAACTGGCGTTGTTTGAGGATCTCGCCGGGCGCATCCTCAAGCGCGGCGAGGCGATCGCCGCCGCGGGCGCGGCGCTTGCTGAAATCGACGTCGCCGCCGGCCTCGCCGAACTGGCCGCGGAAGAAGTCTGTGTCCGCCCTGTTGTCGACGACAGTAATGCGTTCGACATCAAGGCGGGCCGCCATCCGGTGGTCGAGCGTGCGTTGCGCGCCGCCGGCGAGGCGGGGTTCGTCGCCAATGACTGCACACTCGCCGAGAAAGGCGATGCGCGGCTCTGGCTGATCACCGGGCCGAACATGGCCGGCAAGTCGACCTTCCTGCGCCAGAACGCGCTGATCGCAATCCTCGCCCAGGCCGGCGCGTTCGTTCCCGCCGCTTCGGCGCATATCGGCGTCGTCGACCGGGTCTTTTCCCGGGTCGGCGCGTCGGACGATCTCGCGCGCGGGCGGTCGACCTTCATGGTGGAGATGGTCGAGACCGCCGCCATTCTCAATCAGGCGACTGACCGCTCGCTCGTCGTGCTTGATGAAATCGGTCGCGGGACATCGACCTTCGACGGCCTTTCCATCGCCTGGGCGGCGGTCGAGCATCTCCACAACGAGATCGCCTGCCGAGGTCTTTTCGCAACCCATTATCATGAGCTGACGGCGCTTTCTGAAAGACTGCCGCGGCTCGTCAACATGTCGATGAAGGTGCGCGAGTGGAAAGGCGATGTCGTCTTCCTGCATGAAGTCGCGTCGGGCGCCGCCGACCGGTCATACGGCGTTGCGGTCGCCAAGCTCGCCGGCTTGCCGGCGCCGGTGGTGCGCCGGGCGGAAGCGGTGCTGGCCGAACTGGAGGCGCAGCGCGAGGCGAGGGACGCGGCGGATCAGCTTTCGCTATTTTCAGCGCCGTCGGGCGCCGCATCGGCGGCTCCTCCCACTGCGGAAGAGGGGAGCGCGCTCGAGCGCGCGCTGGACGAGATTAACCCTGATGCGGTCAGCCCGAAAGAAGCGCTCGATATTCTTTACCGGTTGAAGGGGCTGGCGCCCTCCTGACCGGGCCGTCGCTAATTGTCCGCGTGGAGACGAAATACGCGGGAACGGCGCTGTTGAATTCGGCGGCGAGGCGTATGATGATAGAATCACCGTAACAAGGCCGCCGTCGCCCGGAAAAGCATTTTGTGAACGCGCCTTCTCCATCGACCTGCAAAGCCGGTGTTTTTGACAGCGAAGCCTTTGCGGCGGCGCTCGAAAAAGCGGTCGCCGCCGAACGCGCCGGTCAAAGCCATGGCGCTGCGGGACGGCTCCTGCGCGAGACGGCGCCGGTTATAAGGCGCGAGGCGGTTTCGGAAACCGACCGCGGCGATCAGGCCGTGAAGCGGATCGCCCGGGGCGTCGACGAGATCATCAAGGCGCTGTTCAAGCTGGCGCCCGCCGCCGTCGGCGATGCGGCGATTGTGGCGGTCGGCGGCTATGGAAGGCGCGAGCTGGCGCCCTATTCCGACATCGACCTGCTTTTCCTGCATCATCCGTTAGTGGAGGCGGAACTGCAGCCGCTCATGGACTTCATGCTGTATCCGCTCTGGGACAGCGGCTTCAAGGTCGGACACAGCGTCCACACGCCGAAAAGCGCCGTCCAGTTCGCCAAAGACGACATGATCGGCCGCACCGCATTTCTCGACGCCCGCTATCTCTGCGGTTCGCGCAAACTGTTTGATGAATTTCACGGCGGATATGAAAAACTCCGGCGGCGTACGCAGAGCCAGTTTGTCGCCGCCAAGCTCGCCGAGCAGGATGAGCGCCAGACCCGCGCCGGGGAAACCCGTTACCTCGTCGAGCCCGATATCAAGGAAGGCAAGGGCGGCTTGCGCGACCTTCAGACCCTTCGCTGGCTTTATAAATATGTCTATGGCGGCGGCATCGGCGAGAACAAGGCCATCGACAAGATACTCGATGCGACCGAACGGCGGGCACTGGCGAAAGCCGAACGGTTCTTATGGTCCGTGCGCATTCACCTGCACGATCTGCGCGGCCGGGCTGATGAAAAGCTTACTTTCGACATACAGCCGGAAATCGCCGCTCGGCTCGACTACGCCGACCGCTCGAACATGACGGCCGCCGAAAGGCTGATGAAGCATTATTTCGTCAACACGGTCGAAGTCGGCCGGTTGACGCGCATCCTCTGCGCGCGGCTTGAGGAAGAGCGCGCAAAACGCCTGCCGCATTTTCCCGCCCTGTTGCCGAAGGCGCTGCAGTCCGACGAAGCGCCGGGCAAGCCGAATATCCGCATCAGGCACGGGCGGCTCGACTTCGACAGCGCGGCGCGGGCGAGGCGTCAGCCGCGCGACCTCTTCCGGCTGTTTCGCGCCTATTCAAAAAAGCCGAAAATCGATTTTCACCCCGATGCGCTGGCGATTGTCGCCGAACAGGTTCCGAATGTTACGTCGGATGTTCGGCGGGATCCGGTCGTTGCGAAGATCTTCGCGGGCGTCCTCACCGATTCCGCCGACCCGGTGCGGGTGTTGCGCATCATGACCGAAACCGGCCTTCTGGGAAAATACATTCCGGCTTACGGGTCTATTGTCGGGCGCATCGATTACGGCCTTTATCGCCGCTTCACGATTGACGAGCATGTGTTGCGCAGCGTCGGCGTATTGACGCGTATTCGCGCCGGCGAGCTTGCGGACGATCATCCGATCGCCGCCGGCATTCTCGCCAACGCCAAAGATCCGCTGCTGTTTTATCTCGCCGTGCTGCTGCATGAGGCCTTGTGGTCGCTCAAGGACAAGTCGCCGGAAAAGTGTGAGAGCCTTGTCGAACGCGTTACGAAACGTCTGGGGCTGGGGCCTGAAGAGGCGGCTCTTGCAGGATGGGCGGCGGCCCACCACGCGCTGATGTTCCGCACCGCGGAAAGGCGCAATCTCACCGAGATCGACTCGATTTCGGCGTTCGCAAGGAAAGTCAGCTCGCGCGACCGACTCGATTTGATGCTGGTGCTGTCTGTCTGCAATCTGCGCGTTGTCGGGCTTCACTCCTGGGATGAGATCACGCGCCGCCAGCTCACCGAACTCTATCAGGCGACGGCGGCATGGTTCGACGACGGCGAGGCGGCGCTGGAAAAACGCTTCGCCGAACGGGCGAAACTTGCGCGAAAGGTGACCAAGACGCGTCTCAGCGACTGGTCCAACGAGGAAAAGGATAACTTTCTGGGCCGGCTCAACGACGCCATGCTGCGGTCGGTCGATCCGGATATTATCGTCCGCTTCGCACATCTCACGCGGGCCGCCGAACAGGATAAGGCTGACTCGGCGGTGACGGTGACGCCGCGGGACGGCGATCTTGAGGCGATTGTTTATGCGGATGACCGGCCGGGTCTTCTTGCCGATCTCGCCGGGGCGGTCGCCGCAACCGGCCTGAGCGTGCGGTCCGTGCAGGCCTTGACGACAGAAGACGGCAAAGCCCTCGATGTGTTCGCTGTCCAGTCGGTCGATGACGGCGACATCGACGGTGCGGATCAGGGGAGGCGCTTGCATGCGGGTCTTCTGGCCGCCGCGCGCGCTGCGCCGGAAAAGCCGCCCGTGTTGCGCCGCCGACTCGGCGATCGCCGGTCTATTTTCAGTGTCGCGCCGCAAGTCAGAATCGAGCTCGCAGCTTCGGAAGACGCGACGGTGATCGAGGCGGAAGGGCTCGACCGGCCCGGCCTTCTCTACGAACTCGCTTCGGCCCTTGCCGATCTCAACGTTTCCATCGCGTCGGCTCATATCGCCACCTATGGCGAACGCGCCGTCGACGCCTTCTATCTCCGCTACCCGGGCGGGCGGAAAATCGACGACCCGAAAACGCTCGCGCAGATCGAGAAACGCCTTATGGACGTTCTTTCTGCTGGTTCCGGCGCATAAACCCCGTTATTCCGGCCCATTGCCGCCGCAGTGGCGGTAGAGGGTCCCATCTGGCGTATGAGCGGCAATTTCTTCAAATCCATGGCGACGGTCAGCGGCATGACCATGGTGAGCCGCGTTCTGGGATTCGTGCGCCAGATTCTGATGGCGGGCGTGATCGGCGCCGGCGGGAATCCGGTGGCGGATGCGTTCTGGGCCGCCTTCCGCCTGCCGAACATGTTCCGGCGCCTCTTTGCCGAGGGCGCGTTTCATGCGGCGTTCATCCCGCTCTTTCAGGGCAAGCTTGTCGGGGACGATAAAGCGGACGCGAAGCAGTTTGCGGAAGAAGTGCTAACGGCGCTGGTTGTTATCCTGACTTTACTGACAGCGCTGGTCGAACTTGCTGCGCCGTTTTTCGTTTATCTGATCGCCGGCGGTTTTGGGGATGATCCGGAGAAGTTCGCCCTGACGACGCTCTACACGCGCATCATGTTTCCCTATCTGATGATGATGTCGCTGGTCGGGCTGTTAAGCGGCGTTTTGAATTCGCTCGGCCGCTTCGCCGCCTCCGCTGCCGCGCCGTTGGCTCTCAATATCTGTCTCATCACCGCGATCTTGTTCTATGCGAACGCCGATACGCATATTACCGGGCAGGCGGCCGCATGGGGCGTTTTCGCCGGCGGCGCGTTGCAGCTTGCGATGCTGGTTTACGGCGCCGCGCGGCAGGGGTTTTTCCTGAAACTGCGCCGCCCGCGCCTGACGCCCGGCGTTAAAAGGCTTTTCATTCTCGGCGCGCCCGGTTTCATCAGCGCCGGCGCCATCCAGATCAATCTGATCATCGGCACCAATATCGCGAGCCGCGAGCCGGGCGCGGTCTCCTGGCTGATGAACGCCGATCAGCTTTACCAGTTGCCGCTGGCGGTGATCGGTATTGCGCTTGCAATCGTTCTGTTGCCGATGCTGTCCCGGCGCGTGAAGGAAGGCGACGAGAAGGGCGCCGCCCGGGCGATCGATCGGGCGCTCGAATTTTCCGCGCTGTTGTGTTTTCCCGCCGCCGCGGCGTTCATGATCATGGGCGCGCCGATCTGCGACGCGCTGTTCCGGGGGATCGCCAGCGACGCCCTGTCGCTTGTCGGCGCGAGGCGGTCCGCCTTTACCGAGCATGACGTAGCGATGACCGGCGCCGCGCTGGCGATTTTCGGCGCAGGACTTCCGGCATTCGTCTGGCACAAGATATTCTCGCCGGCCTATTTCGCCCGCGAGGATACGAAAACGCCGATGAATTACGCGCTCATCGCAATCGCCGTAAATACCGGGCTGGCGCTCGTGTTGTTTCCGAAATTCGGATTCTTGAGTGTTGCGTTTGCGACATCGTTCGCCGCCTGGCTGCAGGTCGGCTTGCTCGCTTACAAGCTGCACAAGCGGCGGCAATTCCAGCCGGGCGGGCGACTCGCAGGACGCATCGCGCGCATTCTGCTTGCAACGGCCGGGCTCGGCGCCTTCCTGTGGTTCGCTCTGCCGTACACAGAGCAAATAGCAGCGCTTGTCTGGAACCGGGAATGGATCGTTGTCGTCGGGCTTTCTGCCGCCGGCGCCGTGGTTTATGGAATTCTTGCGCTGGTCCTTGGCGCCGCGAAGCCTTCCGACTACAAGACCCTGACCGGCCGGGGCTGATTTTCCGGCGGAAGCTAAAAAACAGAAAGAATTCAAGAAGATGAGCGGCTATCAAGGACCGATGCGCGTCCTCTCCGGTATTCAGACTTCCGGCGGCATGCATCTCGGCAACTATCTCGGCGCGATCCGGAAGTTCGTCGATCTGCAGCACGAACATGAGTGCCTTTATTTCCTCGCCGATATGCACTCGATCACGGTCTGGCAAGAACCGGAGAAGCTGCGCGCGCAGACATTCCATATTGCAGCCGCTTATCTCGCCGCCGGCGTCGATCCGAATATCGCGACGATCTTTCATCAGTCGGCTGTGCGCGCTCATGCGCAGCTCGCGTGGATTTTCAATTGCGTCGCACGCCTCGGCTGGCTCGACCGCATGACGCAGTTCAAGGACAAGGCCGGCAAGGACGCCGAGCGCGCCTCTGTGGGACTTTACACTTACCCGGTGCTGCAGGCTGCGGATATTCTCGTTTACAAGGCGACCCATGTGCCGGTCGGTCAGGATCAGAAGCAGCATCTTGAACTGTCACGCGACATCGCCGGCAAGTTCAATCACGACTTCAACGCGCCGGATTTCTTTCCGCTGCCGGAACCGCTGATCAAGGGGCCGGGCGCCAAGATCATGTCATTGCGCGACGGCTCGAAGAAGATGTCGAAGTCCGATCCATCAGAAAACGCCTGCATCTTTCTGAGGGACGACGCAGATGCTATCGCGCGCAAGATCAAGAAAGCGAAGACCGATCCCGAGCCGTTGCCGTCAGAGGAGAAAGGTCTCGAAGATCGCCCCGAAGCAGCGAACCTGGTCGGCATTTACGCCGCACTCACCGGCAAATCGAATGCGGAAGTTCTCGCCGAGTTCGGCGGACAAGGGTTCGGCGCTTTCAAGCCGGCGCTGGCCGACCTGGTGGTCGATAAGATTGCGCCGATCGGAAATGAAATGCGCCGGCTCGAAGCCGACCATGCCTATCTTCAAAGCGTTCTCGATGGAGGCGCTGAACGGGCGGCGGCGATCGCCGACCCGGTGGTCAAGGAAGTCAAGGACATTGTCGGTTTCGTCGCTTAGCCCATTGTGGCGCAGGCGTTTTCAGCGGCAAGTTGAACCTCTCCTTATGGTAAAGCGTTTCTTAACGCCTGTTCGCCAAGCTCCGGCGCGCGGACGTTCCTGCTTGCGTTCGCATGCGAGGAAATACGCCTGTGATTGACTCAACTGAGCTCGCCACGCCGCTTTCGCGCCACCCGGCGCGGCCGGACCACCCGCTGATTTCCATTGTCGCCCCTTGCTACAACGAGGTCGACAGCGTCGGCGCGTTTGTCGAAACCGTGAAGAAGTCGCTCGCCGGCGGAGACTTCGGCGTCGAACTGGTTTTTGTTGATGACGGCAGCAAGGACGGCACCAGGAACCGGCTCGAAGCATTTGCCGACGCCGAGCCTAATATTCGCGTTGTCTCCCTGTCGCGCAATTTCGGTAAGGAAGCGGCGTTGACCGCCGGTCTCGATCACGCACGGGGCGACGCCATCGTCGTGATCGACGTTGATCTTCAGGACCCGCCCGAACTCATTCTCGAGTTTATCGGCAAATGGCGCGAAGGTTATGACGTCGTTTATGCGACCAGAGAAGACCGTCAATCCGACACCTTTGCGAAACGCTTCACGGCTGAAGGGTTTTACAGGCTGTTCAATAAAATTTCCGCCATCAAGATTCCGGAAAACACCGGCGACTTCCGGTTGATGGACCGGCGCGTCGTTGAGACCGTCAAGACTTTGCCGGAACGTTCGCGGTTCATGAAAGGACTGTTTGCGTGGGTCGGCTATCAGGCGATTGGCATTCCTTACGCCCGGCCGACGCGTGTCGCCGGTACGACCAAGTTCAATTTCTGGCGTCTTTGGAATTTCGCGCTTGACGGTTTTGTCAGTTTCTCGACGGTGCCGCTCAAAGTCTGGAGTTATTTCGGCGGCGTCGTTGCGTTTCTTTCATTCATTTACGCGGCGATCATCATCGGCATAACGCTGATATCCGGCCGCAGCGTGCCGGGCTATGCGTCGCTGGCGACCCTTATTCTGTTCTTCGGCAGCGTGCAGATCGTTTCGGTCGGCGTGCTCGGCGAGTATATTTCGCGTCTGTTCGTCGAGGTGAAACGGCGGCCTGTTTATATTGTGGACGAGGTTTATTCGGGCAAAGCCGGGACGACCGGCGAGTCCGTCTAAAAGGCGGGATTCCCGCATAGGCTGAGAAATTTCCCCGGCATTGAACCGGATTGCTCCAGGCGGCGACTTATAGTCTGAACAAGGCTGTTCGCGGAAGGATGTGCGATCCATGCGGCGGAACAAGGCCCGCGTTTTCGACGAGTATCTCGCCGCCTCGGCGCGCGCCGGCGATCGCGACGCGTTCAACCGTCTGGCGGCGCGCTGGCAGCCGAAACTGTTGGCGCATGCATGCCGGCTGACGGGCGATGCCGAGATGGGGCGCGACGCGGCGCAGGACGGCTGGAGCGATATCGTGAAGGGTTTGCCGCGTCTCAATGATGCGGCGCTGTTTCCCGCCTGGGCCTATCGCATCGTCACACGGCGCGCCACGGACGCTATCCGTCGCACAGTGCGTACGAGAAAACTAAGCGCGGCCTATGCAGCGGAGCCGGCGGCGGCGTCGCTATCAGCGGAGGGAATCGAAGCGGCGGCGGACAGAGGTCCGCTCAACCAGGCGCTCAGGGCGCTGCCGCCGGAACAGCGCGCGGTGATCGCGCTTCATTATCGCGAAGGGTTCAGCGTGGCGGAAATCGCCGCCGTGCTGGAGACGCCGGCGGGCACCGTCAAAACCCGCCTCATGCATGCGCGGCGCAAATTGCGCGACGCGTTGGAAGGAGGAAAGTCAGATGACTGATCTTGATCGGCAAATTGAGCAAGCATTGGATGAAGAAGACCGGGCGCTTTTCGAGAAGTTCGGCGAGCAGGGATTGTTCAGCCAGCTTTTCGGCGTGTACGACGGAAAAATGCGCTTTTTCGCTGTTTTCGCCACGATACTGACCTTTGTGCTGTTTCTGGGCGCGGCTTATTGCGGCTGGAAATTCTATATCGCCGGCGCGGCGATAGAGGCTGCGCGCTGGGGCGCCGGCGCCGTCATGCTGATGGTGATGGTCGGTTTTTTGAAAATCTGGTTCTGGATGCGCATGGAAACCAACCGCATGCTGCGTGAAATCAAACGCGTGGAGTTGCAGCTCGCGCGGCTGCAGTCGAAATAGTTTGCCCCGGCGGGATGTTCTTTGTAGCGTCCCGCCGTCGTCGATCAGGGGCTGCTTTCATGCGGGGTTTGTTTTTTGCTGCAATAATTCTGTCATCAATCGCTGCTTGCGGGCGAACGGGAGAAGCGCCTGAGCAAGCCGCGCCCCAACAAACCGTGCGGTTCGCCGCGTTCAATGCGTATCTTAACCGCCCGGTTGCAGGGCAGCTTGAAACCGATCTTTCAACGCCCGTAAACGTTCAGGCGCAAAAAGTCGCTGAAATTATCCAGCGTGTCGCTCCTGACGTTATTTTGATCAGCGAATTCGACTATGATGCGGAAGGCGAAAGCCTGCGCCTTTTCCGCGAGAACTATCTTGAAACCGGCTGGAACGGCGCCGATCCGGCGGTTTATTCTTATTTCTTCATTGCGCCGGTGAATACCGGCGAGCCGTCGGGGCGCGATCTGGACCGCAACGGGCAAGCTGTGGCCGAACCCGGCAGCCGCGAATATGGCGGCGACGCGTTCGGCTATGGCGAATTTCCGGGCCAGTACGCCATGGCGATCCTGTCGAAATTTCCGATTGATGAGGCGAACATCCGCACCTTTCAGACATTCCGCTGGAAAGACATGCCGGGCGCCTTGATCCCTGACGATCCGGCGACGCCTGCGCCGGACGACTGGTATAGCGAGGCGGCGCTCGCAGATTTTCGCCTTTCTTCAAAAAGCCATTGGGACGTGCCGATTGTAACGGACGCCGGCGTCGTGCACCTCCTTGCGAGCCATCCGACGCCGCCGACTTTCGACGGAGAGGAAGATCGAAACGGCAAGCGCAATCACGACGAGATTCGTTTCTGGGCGGATTATATTTCGGGCAAGGGCGATTACATTTATGACGACGCCGGCGCCAAAGGCGGGCTCGCGCCGAATGCGCGCTTCGTCATCATGGGCGATATGAACGCCGATCCTCATGACGGGGACGCTTATCCCGGCGCTATCGCGCAACTGCTGAATTCAGCGGCGGTCCGCGAAGCGCCGTTCCCGAAAAGCGAAGGCGGGGCGGAGCAAGCTGTATTACAGGGCGGCTCGAACCTTGCGCATGAGGGCGATCCGTCGGAGGACACCGCCGATTTCGGCGACGATCCCGAGCGCGGCGGCGTCGGCAATCTACATCTCGATTATGTGCTGTTTTCAAAAGCCGGGCTCAAGGAAACAGGATCGGGCGTTTTCTGGCCGGGGCCTGATGATGAGCATTACATGCTCGTCGGTCCTGGCTATCCGGTCGAGAGTTCCGATCACCGCCTTGTCTGGCGCGATCTCGTCGTCACCGCAGACTGAATTCAGAACGTCGCGGCAAACAACGGCTGGTCCGGCCCGAAGCCGGCGCGTTTCATGCCGTCGGAATTCCAGGCGAAGGCGATATCGCCTTCCGACGAAACCGCGATCACGCCGCCGTCGCCGCCGAGCCGGGCGACGTCCTTGATGAGGCCGGCTGTGGCCTGGTGGAGGTCTGCGCCCTGATAACGCACGCGGCTCGCCACATCCTGCGCGCCGCCGGCGAGGATGAAATACTCGCCAAGACCGGTGCAGGAGGCGGCGACATATTCGTCCGCCCATGTGCCTGAGCCGATAAGCGGCGTATCGCCGACGCGCCCTTCAAGCTTGCCGAAAACGCCGCCGGTTGAAGTCGCTGCCGCGAGCCGTCCGCCGTTGTCTAGCGCGACGGCGCCCACCGTGCCGTGGCGCAGTTCGTCGCCGGTCATCTCTGCGGCTTCGACGCCCACGGGCACGACGTAATAGCTCTCAGGATTGTCGATGAAGTCGAGGCCCTTCGCCCGGCAGAAATTTTCGGCGCCAAGACCGGCGAGCATTACATGCGGCGTTTCCTCCATCACCGCGCGCGCCGCCCTGATCGGGCTTTTGATATTCTTGACGGCGGCGATCGAGCCGGCCCGACGCTTCAGTTCGTGCGCCTCGCTCGCCATGATCGAGGCGTCGAGCTCAACATAGCCCGCCTTGTTCGGCGCCGAGCCCTTGCCGGCGATATAAAGGCCGGACGCTTCCATCTCGGAGACCATCACCTCGACGACGCTCGCCGCATCGGCGCCCTCCTTGAGCAGCGCTTCGCCGCGGCCCGCGAGGGCGAGCAGATGCGCTTCGGCTGTCGAATAGTCCCGTCCGGCGCGGGCGCCGGCGCCGCCATGAAGCGCGAGGGCGATTTTGGAAGGTTTGGTCATAAGGCGTTTCCCGTTTGTTTTTGGCGCATGTTAGCGCAATAGGCCGCCTAGCCAATCCTGTCTTGAACGCTTATGACGGCGGTCGACTGAGAAAGGACAAAGAGCGATGACGCGCCTCGCCTTGATACGCCACGGACAGAGCCAGTGGAATCTCGAAAATCGATTCACCGGCTGGGTCGATGTCGACCTCACCGACAAGGGGCGCGCGGAAGCGCAAAAAGCAGGGGCGCTGTTAAAGGCGCTGGGCGCGGATTTTTCCGCTTGCCATACGTCGGTGCTGAAGCGCGCGATCCGCACGCTCTGGATCGCGCTCGACGAGATGGACCGGATGTGGCTCCCCGTTGCGCGGTCCTGGCGGCTTAATGAGCGCCACTATGGCGGGCTGACCGGTCTCAACAAGGCGGAGACGGCGGAAAAGCATGGAGCCGATCAGGTGAAGATATGGCGGCGCAGTTACGACACGCCGCCGCCGCCGATCGACTCGGCGAGCGAACACAACATGGCGAACGATCCGCGCTACGCCATGCTCGGGGTTGAGGTTCCGGCGGCGGAATCGTTGAAGCTGACGCTTGAACGCGTCATTCCCTATTTCGAAGCGGAAATCGCACCGCAGCTAAAAGCCGGTCAGTCGCTGATCGTCGCTGCGCATGGCAATTCGCTGCGTGCGCTCGTAAAACTGCTGCTCGAAGTGTCCGACGACGACATCCTTCATGTCGAAATACCGACCGGCAATCCGCTTTTGTTCGAATTCGATGGTGGGCTGAAGCCGATTAAAGCGCGGTATCTTGACGTCGAACGTGCGGCGGAGATCCCAACGGTTGCGTAGCTAGCTTATAGGTGCAGGTGATGAGTCAATGGAAATTCCAGTTCTGCCCGAATGAAAAAGACGTTATCGCCGCGGGCTATCGGATGGACGATGTTGGTGCCGCCGTTGAACGGGAAGTCAATGATGCGCTGCGCTACCCATTCGGATTTCACGGGATCAATAAAGTTGTAATTCGGCTCGGACTGCCCCGATCATATAGTCAAGATTATATTGAGCTTCTTGGCGTGGGCATTAAGCAATACGCCGATTTTTCGGCAAGAGATTATCTGCGCTTGCCGCCTGCAGGCCGCCGTGAATGTCTCCTGGACATCGTCAAGGTTACCTTTAGCTGGTTTCTTGATAATTTTGACGATGCGTTTTTTGTCGAGAAATGTGTAAAAAACCTAGGATGGACAGGTTTTGTACGGTCCGCGTGATCATCAAGAATTTCAGTGCCGGTGAATAGCGACTGAACGGATTACGCCATGCTTGGCGCCGATATGCGGTTGACTCTCTGAAGTTGATGCCTGAACGGGCCAATTTCGTAATTTGATTCAACTGACAGCCTGCGCCGGGATGAGCGGGCTGTTAGGCGACTATTGCAGGCGTTCGACGATTTCGTTGACGCGCTTGGTCGCCGCCTCGATGGCGCGGCTGGCGGCGCCGGCGGTTTCTTTGTCCAGCTTGTCGGTTGCGGTTTCGAGATCGCCGACGCGCTCGCGCGCCTCGAACAGCTCGTCGCACACGGTGAGCGCTGACAGCAGCATCAGACGCGAATCGCCAATCTGGCCCAGATCTTCCGACAGCTGGGTCACGTATTTGTCGAAATAGGCGGCGAGCCTTTGCAGGCGGTCTTCGTGCCCGTCCTCGCACGTAACCCTATATTCGCGCCCGTTCACCCTGATATCGACCTGAGCCATGGTTCGCCTTTCCGACTTTACGCGTTCGCTTCGAGCAGCGCTTTCACATCCGCGATGGCCTCGCCCAGATCCTTTGACGCTTCTTCGGCGCGGGCTTTGGCCGCTTTCGCCTGGCGGCGCGCGGCGTCGATGTCCTCGCTGCTGGCCATCTGGTCGTCGAGGCGGCTGTCCAGTTTTGATTCAAGCGCATCGAGGGCGTTGGCGAGGTCGATCACGGCTTTTTCAACAACGCTCATAAAATCTGTTCGCCCTCATCAGTTGCGCTTAACCGCCAGTCTGGCGAGCCGGAGTGATTCTGTCCAGAGCGGCGCTCGTGTCGCCTTCTGCGCCCTTGACCCTAAGACCTCCCCGATGCATGAAGCGGCCCTGCATAAAACCGTTCTTTTTTCGGCGATTTGAGGTTCATGGATGTCTGAAACCGCTCCGGCCGGCGCCGGCATGCGAGATATGGCGAATGCTATCCGGGCGCTTTCCATGGACGCTGTGGAAAAAGCCAAGTCCGGCCATCCGGGCATGCCTATGGGCATGGCGGACGTCGCCGCGGTGCTGTTCACGCGGTTTTTGAAATTCGATGCGTCGAACCCCGCCTGGCCGGACCGCGACCGTTTTGTGCTTTCCGCCGGCCACGGTTCGATGCTGATTTATTCCCTCGGCTATCTGCTCGGCTATGACGGCATGAGCCTTGAGGAGATCAAGAACTTCCGCCAACTCGGCTCGAAGACGGCGGGCCATCCGGAATACGGTCACGCCCCGGCGGTGGAAACCACCACCGGCCCCCTCGGGCAGGGTCTCGGCAACGCTGTCGGCATGGCGCTCGCGGAGGCGCATTTGAACGCCCGCTTTGGCGGCGATCTCGTCGATCACTATACCTATGTCATCGCCGGGGACGGCTGCCTCATGGAAGGGGTGAGCCAGGAAGCGCTGTCGCTCGCCGGGCATTTGAAGCTCCGCAAACTGATCGTTCTCTGGGACGATAACGACATTTCGATCGACGGACCGGTCTCTCTCTCGGATTCGACGAACCAGCTTGAGCGTTTTGCGGCCTCGGGCTGGGCCTGCATGCGCGTCGACGGCCATGATCCCGAGGCGGTTGCAGATGCGATCAAGACTGCGCAAGGCTCGGACCGGCCGACGCTCATCGCGTGCCGTACGCAGATCGGATTTGGCGCCCCCACCAAGGCTGGCAAGTCCTCCGCCCACGGCGCGCCGCTTGGCGGTGACGAAATCGCCGGCGCGCGGAAGGCGCTCGACTGGCCTCACGCGCCTTTCGAATTGCCGGAAGCTATTCTGGCGGCGTGGCGCGCCGCCGGCGCAAGAGGCAAGGGCGCGCGCGAGGCCTGGGAAGCAACGCTCCAGTCGAGCCCGCAATGCGAGGCGTTCAAGACGGCGCTCGCAGGAGATTACGCCGGCGCGCTCGCGCCGGAGATCCGCAGCTATAAGAAAGCGCTGACGGAAGAGCCAAAAAAGGTTGCGACCCGCAAGGCGTCCGAGATGGCGCTCGACGTGGTCAACGGCGTTATCGCCGAGGCGATTGGCGGGTCAGCGGACCTGACCGGTTCCAACAACACCAAGACAAAGGCGCTCGATATTCTCAATGCGGAGAATTACGCCGGGCGCTATATCTATTACGGCATTCGCGAACACGGCATGGCGGCCGCCATGAACGGCATGGCGCTTCACGGCGGCGTCGTTCCCTATGGCGGCACGTTCCTCGTCTTCACCGATTATTGCCGGCCGTCGATCCGCCTCGCTGCGTTGATGGGGCTGCGGGTTGTTTACGTCATGACTCACGATTCGATCGGTCTCGGCGAGGACGGGCCGACCCACCAGCCGGTTGAACATCTGGCGGCCCTGCGGGCCATCCCGAACCTCAATATTTTTCGTCCGTGTGATGCGGTCGAGACGGCTGAGTGCTGGGAGCTTGCGCTGACCAATATCGCGACGCCATCTGTGATTGCGCTCACTCGTCAGGGGCTTGAGCCGCTGCGCACTTCCCATACGGACGATAATCTCTGCGGCCGAGGCGCCTATGTCCTCGCTGACGCGGCGGATTTTGACGCGACAATCATCGCAACCGGTTCCGAAGTCGAGATCGCCATGCAGGCGCGGGCGCTTCTGGCGGAAGAGGGCGTCAAGGCGCGGGTCGTCTCGGCGCCGTCTTTCGAACTCTTTGCTATGCAGACGGAAGCCTATCAGGCGGAAACGCTGGGAGCCAAACCGCGCATCGGGGTCGAAGCGGCGATCCGGCAAGGTTGGGATCAGGTGCTGCGCAAGAAAGATGCGTTTGTCGGCATGCGCGGCTTCGGCGCTTCCGCGCCAGCGCCTGCGCTTTACGAACATTTTGGGATAACGGCTGAGGCGGTCGCCGCCGAGGCGAAGAGATTGATCGGTTAGGAGGACTTTATGGCTTTAAAAATCGCAATCAACGGTTTCGGCCGCATCGGGCGTCTTGCGTTGCGCTCCATCATCGAGAACGGCCGCAAGGGCGTCGATGTTGTTGCGATCAATGATCTCGGACCGGTGGAGACCAATGCGCACCTCGTTCAGTTCGACTCAGTGCATGGCCGTTTTCCGCACGAAGTCAAAACTACCAACGATACAATCGATGTAGGCGCCGGACCGATCAAGGTGTTCGCCGAGCGCGACCCGGCGAAACTGCCCTGGGGCGAGCTCGACGTCGACATCGTCTATGAATGCACCGGCATTTTCACAGCGCGCGAAAAAGCGGCGTTGCACCTTGAGGCCGGCGCCAAGCGCGTTCTCGTTTCCGCGCCTGCGTCGGGCGCCGACAAGACCGTCGTTTACGGCGTCAATCACGGCGTCCTGACCGGGGAAGACGTCGTCGTTTCCAACGCCTCCTGCACCACTAACTGTCTCTCGCCGGTTGTGAAGGTGTTGCATGATGCGATCGGCATTGAGCGCGGCTACATGACGACGGTGCACTCCTACACCGGCGACCAGCCGACCCTCGATACGATGCATAAGGATCTTTACCGCGCGCGCGCCGCAGCGATGAACATGATCCCGACTTCGACCGGCGCCGCGAAAGCGGTCGGTCTCGTGCTGCCGGACCTTAACGGCAAGCTCGCCGGGTCTTCGATCCGGGTGCCGACGGCGAACGTCTCCGTTGTCGATTTCGTATTCACCCCGAAGCGCGACACTACGGAAGAAGAAGTCAACAACGCCATCATCGAAGCGGCGAACGGCAAACTCAAAGGCGTCTTAGGATATACGGACAAACCTTTGGTTTCTTCCGACTTTAACCATGATCCGCATTCCTCGATATTCGCCCTGCCGCAGACGCAAATTCTGGAAGGCAAGCTGGTGCGCATCCTGACCTGGTATGACAATGAATGGGGCTTCTCGACCCGCATGACCGACGTCGCGCTCGAGATGGCGCGCCATCTTTAAGGGACGGCGATGGCTGGGCTGAGAACTCTTGACGATCTCGACGTCGCCGGCAAACGCGTGCTTTGCCGCGTCGATTTCAATGTGCCGATGAAGGACGGCGAGGTGACGGATGCGACCCGGATCGCGCGCGCCTTGCCGACCATTCAGGAGCTTTCGAAAAAAGGCGCCAAGGTTCTCCTGCTTTCCCATTTCGGGCGGCCGAAAGGTCAGCCGAATCCGGAGATGTCCTTGAGGCCGATCGCCGCCGCCCTCGGCGAGCGGCTTGGCGGACAGGTTGAGTTTTCGGCCGACTGTATCGGCGAGCCCGTTCGCAAGCTGACGAAAAACATGCTCGACGGCGATGTGGCGCTGCTTGAAAACACCCGCTTTCATCCGGGCGAGGAAGCCAATGACGCGGACTTCGCCAGCGCGCTCGCCGAGAATGCGGACCTTTACATCAACGACGCTTTTTCCGCCGCGCATCGCGCGCACGCCTCGACTGAAGGTGTCGCGCATCTTTTGCCGTCGGCGGCGGGCCGCGCCATGGAAAAGGAACTCGACTATTTAAAAGCTGCGCTCGGCGAGCCGGTGCGGCCGCTGATGGCGGTGGTCGGCGGCGCGAAAGTTTCGACCAAGATCGAACTGCTCCTCAACCTTGTCGGCAAGGCGAACATCCTCGCTGTCGGCGGCGGCATGGCGAACACGTTTCTCTTTGCGAAAGGGATCGGCGTCGGGAAATCGCTGTGCGAGCCCGACCTCGCCGACACGGCGCGGGAAATTATCGCTCAGGCGGCGGCAAAGGGTTGCGAGCTGGTGCTGCCGGTCGATGTTGTCGTCGCCAAGGAGTTCAAGGAGGGCGCCGACAGGGAAGTGCGCGCCTTCGATGCCGTTAAGGCCGATGAAATGATCCTCGACCTTGGGCCGGAAACCACCGATCTCATCGCCTCCAAGATTGAGGCGGCGAAAACGCTTGTCTGGAACGGCCCCCTCGGCGCTTTCGAGACGCCGCCTTTTGACACCGCCACGGTCGAAGCGGCGCGTTTCGCTGCGAAGATGGTCGAGGATAAAGATCTCGTCGCGGTTGCGGGCGGCGGCGATACGGTCGCGGCGCTCAGCGCGGCGGATGTCATGAAAAAATTCACTTATGTGTCGACGGCGGGCGGCGCGTTTCTCGAATGGCTCGAAGGCAAGACCTTGCCGGGCGTCAAGGCGCTCGAAGACTCGGCCGCAAACAATCAGGACGAAGGATAGAAGAAATGGATCTGACGGCGCTCAACAAAATCGCAAACGCCATGGTCGCTCCGGGCAAGGGCATTCTGGCGGCGGACGAATCTTCCGGCACGATCAAGAAACGGTTCGATTCGATTAATGTGGAGTCGACGGAAGACATGCGCCGCGACTATCGCGAAATGCTGTTCCGTACGAGCGAGGCGATGCGGGACTATGTTTCCGGCGTCATCCTGTTCGATGAAACGATCCGCCAGAGTGCAAAGGACGGAACGCCGCTCGTCAAACTGATCGAAGAAGCGGGCTCGATTCCCGGCATCAAGGTCGACAAGGGCGCCAAAGACCTCGCCGGCGCTCCGGGTGAGAAAGTCACCGAAGGCCTCGACGGACTGCGCGAGCGCCTGAAGGAATATTACGACCTCGGCGCGCGCTTTGCGAAATGGCGCGCGGTGATCGATATTGCAGGCGACGACATTCCTTCGGGCTACTGTATCTCGACCAATGTGCACGCGCTCGCCCGCTACGCCGCCCTTTGTCAGGAAGCGAACATCGTGCCGATCGTCGAACCGGAAGTCCTGATGGACGGCGATCACGATATCGACCGCTGCTACGACGTCACCGAGTTCACATTGAAGTCGCTGTTCGACGAACTCTACGCCCAGGATGTCGCCCTCGAAGGGACGATTTTAAAACCGAATATGGTGATCGCGGGCAAGAAATGTCCGGATCAGGCTTCAGTCGCGCAGGTTGCGGAAATGACCGTCAAATGTTTCCGTGCCTGCGTTCCGGCTGCTCTGCCGGGCATCGTGTTCCTGTCGGGCGGCCAGTCCGATGAGGAAGCGACGGCGCATCTCAACGCCATGAACGCCGGGTACAAGGACAAGATGCCCTGGGCGCTCTCCTTCTCATACGGCCGCGCTCTGCAGGCCGCGCCGTTGAAAGCCTGGGGCGGCAAACCGGAAAACGTGCCGGCCGCGCAGGCCGCTTTCGCGCATCGCGCCAAGATGAACGGCCTCGCCCAGCTCGGCGAGTGGTCGGACGGACTCGAAAACGCGGCGTAGAGGTTATTCGCCGTCGTCGGTTTCTGCGGCCGGTTCGGACATGTGGCCTTGCAGGAAGCGCCATTTGTCATTGCGTTTGATCGCGACGCCCGAAAAGATTCCGTCGAAGTCGTAACCGAAGTCTCCAAACGAGACCGACAGGGATAAGTTCGCAACAACCGCCGCCGCGTCAGGCGCGAGGGGCGTAACGCGAATGTTGTTCACCCGGCTCGAAATGTCGGCTTCCATTTGCGAGGCCTGATCGATGCCGGCAGTGATGGCGGCGTGGTCGGCATAGGCGACGCCGCCGCGCTCGATCCACGTAAAGCCCGCTGTGTCAGCATAAAGATCTTTAAGCTCCTCCCACCGTCTCTCGGGTCCGGCCTGCGCCCAGTCATTGACCAGCGCCGTGACGCCGGCGGCGATCTCAGGCTCATCGGGCGGTCCTGAGGCGGTGTTTTGCGGCGCCGGGCCGCAGGCGGTCAGGGCGGCGAAAAGTAGGAATGACAGCAAGTTGCGCATGGATATCCCCCGTTTTCCGGGCGGCCCGCTGGCGGGCCAGCGCCTGTATAGCAGAAAAAATTCCCGTCCCTCTTGAAAATCTCGCCGTTTGGGGTGAGATTAACCGCAGGTAAACTGGTTGGTGTAATGCTATCCAATCACATAGCGCCCGCTTCATAAAAGGTTCGCCATGACAGCGCCGAGAGAATTCATCGAAGAGGTCCCGCCGGAAGATATCGAATGGATCGAAGGCTATCCGACGCCGCCTTCGCCGCCGGTTCGGCCGGTCCATGCATTCAACTCGATGCTGAAGCTCATTCAGAACAAGGAAGACACGCGACAGGTTTTCGAAATCGTTCAGGCGCTCGCCGGCGACTCCGGCAAGCGCATGTTCAAGCGCTTCGTGACGACCCCTTACGGCAAGCGCGTCATCGGCGGTCCTGTGAAGCTGGAAGAAGTTCTCGGCGATCGCGAGGCCTTGCGCAAACATCCTGAAGGCAGCGTCGGACGGGTCTATCTGGATTTCATGGAAGGCGAGAACCTGACGCCGGACGGGCTGCTCGCTGCCGGCGAGGAAGCCGGCATCGATTTCCGCGGCGAAACCCAGTTCCCGGATTATCGCCGGCTCTATCTGCATCTCGATGTAAGCCACGATCTCTGGCATGTGCTTTCCGGTTATGGCCGGGACGCGCTGGGCGAGCTCTGCAATCTCATTTTCACCCACGCCCAGAGCCGCAATCCCGGTTTCCTGTTCATCGTCTTCATCGGCATGATCGCGCAAAAGCTCGACGCGCCGTCCGCGCCGATTTTGAAGGCGCTGGGAGAAGCGCGCCGCAACGCCTATGTCACGAAATGGGTGCCGGAATTCGATGTCGAAGAGTTGCTGGCGATGCCGCTTTCGGAAGCGCGGGCGATGATGAACATCGCGGATCCGGTATTTTACAACACCATTCCGGATGACGTGAAAGACAATCTCCTGAAGCCGAAAGTTACGGAAACCCAAGCCGAACGCGAGCTTCGCAAGGCGCAACAGCAAGCGGCCTGACAGCGGATTTTCCTGTCGCCAAAAGACGCGCGGACGCTATAACCGCGCCATGACCGAGACCTGTCGGCTTTATCTCATCACGCCGCCGCGCATCGACGATGTCGATGGATTCGCCGATGCGCTGCGCGCCGCGCTTGGCGCCGGCGACATCGCATGCGTGCAGCTTCGCTTGAAAGATCGCGACGGCGTCGCCGCAAGCGACGATGAAGTGCTCGCCGCCGCTGAAAGGTTGATTCCGATCGTTCAGGAGGCCGATGCGGCGTTTCTTGTCAACGATCGCCCTGATCTCGCGGCGACCGCCGGCGCTGACGGCGTGCATATCGGGCAGTCCGACGCTTCTTATAAAAAAGCCCGCGCGCTGCTCGGCGAGGACGCAACTATCGGCGTTACCTGTCACAACTCGAAACATCTGGGGCTTATCGCCGGCGAAGCGGGCGCCGACTATGTCGCGTTCGGCGCCTTTTACCCTTCGCTAACCAAGGATGCGCCGGCCGCGGCGAGCCCGGATATTCTCGAATGGTGGCGCTTTGCGACCACGGTGCCGAGCGTTGCGATCGGCGGCGTCACGCCAGGCAATTGCGGTGCGCTGGTCCGGGCGGGCGCGGATTTTCTCGCCGTCTCATCCGCGGTCTGGAACTGCGAGGAAGGGCCGGCGGCGGCGGTGAAAGCGTTTGAGACAGCCATTCGCGCCGCATAAACCACGCTTTTAAACGATTTCGGAACGGTCCTTGCACACACTGGGCTGACTGGCGCGGCGCTGTTTCATGGCGATGCGCGCAAAAGGCGGGCCCGTGATGAAATCGAACCTCGTTGTCTTTCTCGGCTCTTTCGCAGCGATCGCTGCGGCGTTTTCGCTCGCCGTGCTTGAAGGCGCCAATGTCGCTGTCCGCGATGCCGTTCCCGCCGCCGAAAGCAAAGTCGCTTCCAGCCGCTAGGCTTTGCTGGCCTCGGGCGCCAAACCGGCCTAAAATATTTTCATGCTCAAACGCCTGCTGATATTCGCAGCCCTGGCGGCGGCGTTCGCCGTCGCGCCCTTGCATGCGGCTGATAACGAGGAGGCGGTGCGCGCTGCGTTCGAGCACCTGCTTGATGGCGAGTACGGCCAGTCCTACGAAATCGCGCAACCGCTCGCCGCCGAAGGCGACGCCGACGCGCAGCATCTCCTCGGCTATCTTTTTGAAAAGGGTTTTGGCGTCACCAAGGATATGGCGCGCGCACTCGATCTTTATGCGCGCTCTGCGTTGCAGGGGCAGGCGGATTCGCAATTCGCCCTCGGCGAGCTTGCGTTCACCGGCGACGGCGTCCGGCAGGATTATGAGCGCGCAGCAGGCTGGTACGAACTTGCCGTTTCGCGCGGGCATCCGACCGCAAAGGCGCGGCTTGGCGTCATGTATGCGGAAGGGTTGGGCGTTAAGCCGGACCGGCGCAGGGCGCTCCTGCTTTTTGAAGAAGCGGCGGCGGCCGGCGAACCGGAAGCGCAATATCAGCTCGGTTCGATCTATCTTGTCGGCGGCGGCCTCGACCGGCCGCAGGATTACAACAAGGCCGCCGCGCTTTTTGAAAAGTCGGCGCTGCAGGGCTATGCGCCGGCGCAATTCAATCTCGCCCTGATCCATGATGGCGGCATGCTCGGGAAACGCGACGACGAGCTAACCGTGCGCTGGATGCGCGCGGCGGCGGACGCCGGCATGCCGAACGCGATGGTGGCGATGGGGCTCTTAACGCATGACGCACGCGCCAGCGGCGACAGCGCCGCCGACTGGTTTGAGCGCGCAGCAAAGGCCGGCGATGCGCAGGGCCAGTTCCTCTACGCCGTGGCGCTCAAGGAAGGCGACGGCCGCAAGAAAAACGTTAAAGATGCGAAACAGTGGGTTGAACGCGCGCTCGCCCAGCCCGGTGCCCTTGATCCGGATATGCGAAAGGGCGCTGAAGCGCTGAATGCCGAATTGACGCGCGCTATCGCGCGCCGTTAAACGCAAACGCCTTAAAGAAAAAGCATTCAGAGGAGAAACGATGAGCCAATCGGGCGTCCTGCGCTCCCGCGAAGGAGCAGGCCACGCCAAGGTCGGCTTTATCGAGCTGTTCTTCGATCTGGTTTTCGTTTTCGCGGTGACGCGGCTCAGCCATTTGCAGCTTGAACATCAGAGCCTGGAAGGCGCTGCGCAGACGGCGTTTCTGCTGGTCGCGGTCTGGGTAGTGTGGATGTGGACGACCTGGGCGACGAATTGGCTCGATTCACGAGCGAGCATCGTGCGCGTCTTGTTCCTTGTGCTGATGGGGGCTGGGCTTGTCATGTCGTCGGCGCTGCCGGAAGCGTTTGGCGAGCGTGGGCTCGTATTCGCGCTCGCCTATGCGTTCATGCACAATCTCCGCAACGCGTTCACGGTCTGGGCGCTCAAGGACGGCGAGAAGCGCGAGCGCCGCAATTTCCTGCGCATCCAGTTCTGGCTTGTTGTCAGCGGCGTCTTGTGGATCGCCGGCGGCTTCGCTGAGGGCGACATGCGCTGGGGGCTCTGGATCGTTGCGCTGTTTGCTGAAATCGGCGCTCCTTGGTGGGGGTTCCGGACGCCGGGCATGGGCGCATCGACCACAAGAGACTGGACGATCGATCCCGGCCATATGGCCGAGCGCTGCGGTCTTTTCGTGATCCTGTCGCTCGGGGAGTCGATCATAATTCTCGGGGCGACATTTACGGGCCTGCCCTGGGACGGCGCCCATATCGCCGCCTTCGCCCTTGGATTTCTCGTCGCGATCTCGATGTGGTGGATTTACTTCGCGACCGCCGCCGAGCGCGCTGAGCAAGCCTTCGAAAACCACCCGGATGCGGGCCGCGTAGCGCGCGCCGCCTACACCTATGCGCATATTCCGATTGTTGCGGGCGTCATCATCGCCGCGGTCGCCGTCGAACTTCTGCTCGCCCATCCGACCGGCCATACGGAGCCGCCCCTCATCGCCGCTCTCTGCGCCGGGGGCTGTTGTTCCTTGCCGGCAACGCCTGTTTTTCGCGCATGGCGCTCGGGCGGTGGCCGGCGTCGCACCTTGCCGGGGCGCTGGGCGTGGTGGGGCTCTATTTCGCGGGCGCCGTCATGCCGCCTCTTGGCGCGGGCGCGGCGCTGGCGGCGTTGCTGCTCGTCGTCGCTTTCTGGGAGACGCTGACGCCGACGCCGTTCGCTGCGCTGAGGGCCGAAGACGCTGGTTAAACTTTCGCCTTTTGTTCTTTTTCCAAACAGCCCTACGATGCGGCATGGCTTCAGTGATTCGCATTTTGGGGATTGATCCGGGCTCGGCGGCGACCGGCTGGGGGCTCATCGATGTCGACGGGGCGAGGCTCGCCTATGTCGCGTCCGGCGTCATCCGGCCGAAGCGGGGCGCGCCCCATGCGCAAAAGCTTCGGGTGATTTTCGAAGCGCTGCAGGAAATCATCGTCGCCCATGAGCCGGCGGAAGCGGCGGTTGAGGAGACATTCGTTAACGCCTCTCCGCGCGACGCGCTGGTGCTCGGCCAGGCGCGGGGCGTCGCGTTGCTGGCGCCGGCGCTCGGCGGTCTTGAGGTCTTCGAATATGCAGCGAACACGGTCAAGAAGGCGGTTGTCGGGCGCGGTCATGCGGAGAAGGGACAGGTGCAGGCGATGGTGAAAGTGCTGCTGCCGAAATGCGGCAGCTTGGCTTCGGATGAGGCGGACGCGCTCGGGCTCGCGATCTGTCACGCCCATCATGGGACGATAGGGAGGCTGAAAGCGTCATGATCGGCAGGCTTAAAGGATCGGTCGTCGCCCTCGGCGAAGAGACGCTGCTGATCGACGTGCTCGGCGTCGGTTACGAGGCCTACGCCGCGCCGCGCCTGTTGCAAGCGCTATCGGTCGGCGAAACCGCGACGCTCGCGATCGAGACCGTCGTGCGCGAAGACATGATCCGGCTTTACGGGTTCGAAAACGAAGCCGAGCGGCGCTGCTTCCGGCTCCTGCAATCGGTGCAGGGCGTCGGCGCGAAACACGCGCTGGCGATCCTGCAGGCGCTGAAACCGTCGGAGATTTACGACGCGGTGGCCGCGGAAGACTTAACCGCGATCTGCCGGGCCCATGGCGTCGGCAAGAAACTCGCCCAGCGTATTGCGACGGAGCTTCAGTCGAAAGTCGGCGCCATCGCGGCGGCGGGCGAAACCTTCACGGTCGCCGCGCGTAAAAAAGTTGCGGCCGAGCCTTCAGACCCGGCGCTTTCCGCGAAAGCCGACGCGGTCTCGGCGCTTTCCAATCTCGGTTATGACGGCGTTGAAGCGCGCCGCGCCGTGGCGCAGGCGGCCGAAGCCCTCGACAGTCCCGGCGTCGAAGCGCTGATCAAGGCGGCGCTTAAAGAATTGTCGGCTGCGTAATTTGTATGCGAATGAATGGCGGACATGGCTGAACCTGCATTCAATGACGACCGGATGATCGACGGGGCGCGCAAGCCCGAGGACGCGGACGCGGCGTTGCGGCCGAAGCGTCTCGATGATTTCGTCGGCCAGCGTCAGGCGAAAGACAATTTGCGCGTCTTCGTCGAGGCGGCGGTGAAGCGCGCCGAAGCCCTCGATCATGTGCTCTTTCACGGACCGCCGGGCCTCGGCAAGACGACGCTGGCGCAAATCGTCGCCAACGAACTCGGCGTCAATTTCCGCTCGACCTCGGGGCCGGTGATCACGAAGCCCGGCGACCTTGCGGCGCTTCTCACCAATCTCGAAGCGGGCGACGTTCTTTTCATCGATGAGATTCACCGGCTGACGCCCGCCGTCGAGGAAGTGCTTTATCCGGCGATGGAGGATTTTGCGCTCGATCTGATGATCGGCGAAGGGCCGTCGGCGCGCTCGGTGAAGATCGACCTGCCGCGCTTCACGCTGATCGGCGCCACGACGCGTTCGGGTCTGCTCGCCAAACCGCTGCTCGACCGCTTCGGTATTCCGGTGCGTCTCGATTTCTACGCTCATGAGGAACTTTCCCGCATCGTGCGGCGCGGGGCGGACAAGCTCGGCTCGGCAATGTCCGATGACGGCGCCATGGAGATTGCGCGGCGGGCGCGGGGAACGCCGCGGGTCGCGGGGCGCCTCCTGCGCCGGGTGCGCGATGTGGCGACGGTCGAGGGCGCGGCGCTGATCGATCGAGAAGTCGCCGACAAGGCGCTCAAACGCCTCGAGATCGACGCGCTCGGCCTCGATCCGCTCGACCGGCGCTATCTTCGTCTGATTGCGGAGCATTTCGGCGGCGGCCCGGTGGGCGTTGAAACGCTCGCCGCCTCGCTCGCCGAAGCGCGCGACGCGGTGGAAGATGTTGTTGAACCGTTTCTTCTTCAGTGCGGGCTTATCCAGCGCACGCCGCGCGGCCGAGTTCTGTCGGCCAGCGCCTGGAAACATCTCGGTCTCGCCGCCCCGAAGGGAACCGGCGCTGATTTGTTTGATTAATACCGCTCACCCCGGCGCAGGCCGGGGTCTCCAACCACACTGACCCGCCGCTATTATTTACGAGATCCCGGCCTGCACCGGGATGAGCGGGTTTCGTATGTAATTTGTTCCGCACCGGTCATATTCCGGTGATGATTGGGCGTTAGTCTTGGTTCGGCGAACAAGGGGAACTAGTCATGGGCGGTTCGATTTTTCTGACGCTGTTTTTCGGTCTGTTTCTGGCGGTCGGGTTCGGCATTCTCGGCTGGGGTCTTAACGCCCTCAACATGTCGCGGCAGGCCGAGCACTGGCCGACGACGCCGGGAACCGTCACCGCATCCGATTTCATTGTCGATTCCGACAGCGAGGGCGCGACCTATCGAACGAAAGTCTCATACACTTACAACGCGCTTGGCCGAGAGATCGCCGGCGACAAGATCGCATTCGGCTATTCCGGTTCGTCGAGCGAAAAGTTTCACCGCGATATTTACAACGCGCTGCCGGCCGGCGCGCAGGTCGCCGTGCGTTACGATCCGTCAAAGCCCGAACGCGCGGTGCTCTCCTTCGGCGTCAACCAGTCGATCAAGTTTCTCCTGATCTTCGGCGCGGTGTGGACGATGTTCACCCTCGGCATGGTCGCCATGTTCTGGCTCGGCGGACAGGGCGCGACGACGCTGCTTGAGAACATGGTCGTCTATTCGCGCTGACCGCCGCTCTTGCGCCCGGCCTGTCTGCAATGTCATGAAGCGGCATGAGCGAGGCGAAAACCTTCACCCACACCGTTCGCATCTATTATGAGGACACGGATTTTTCCGGCGTCGTCTATCACGCGGCTTACCTGAAATTTTTCGAGCGCGGACGAACCGAGGCGCTGCGCGCCTCCGGCGTCCATCACTCCGAGCTTTTAAAGCGAGAAGAGCCGCTCGCCTTCGCCGTGAGGAAGATGACGACCGAATGGATCGCCCCCGCGAAGATCGACGACGTGCTCGAGGTGCGCACGAAATTCGCCGGGGCCAAGGGCGCGCGGATGTATCTCGACCAGGAGATCTGGCGCGAGGAAACGCTGATCGCACGCGCGGAGGTTGAGGCCGCCTGCATGTCGCTTTCCGGCAAGCCCCGCCGCCTGCCGGCCGATGTCGCGGCGTCGTTCAGCCCGGCCGGGCGTGATTAACCGTCTGTTAACGCTCGGTTAAGCTTTAGTAATTCCATTCCGCTGGCGCTTGATCGCCCCGCATTCGCCTAATTTCCGGGCGAAGGGGGATTAAACACGACGCCCATCAGTGTTAACCATGGGCCGCCCAGCGCGCGGGGCTTTCCGCGCGAACCGCATCAGTGCGCCGGTATTTGCGCGCGTCCGTATCGTCATGTCCCGGATTCCGGGCCCTAGTCAGGGGATTTACAAAATGGAAGCAGATATCGTCGCACCGGTCGCGATGGGGGGCGATTTCAGCCTCTGGAGCTTGTTTCTGCGCGCCGACCCGATCGTCAAATCCGTCATGGGCGTTCTTGTGATCGCCTCTGTCTGGTCGTGGGCGGTGATCATCGACAAGTCGTTCACCTTCGGCCGGCTGAAGCGCGTGTCGAATCGCTTCGAGGACCAGTTCTGGTCAGGCAAGCCGCTTGACGATCTTTACCGGCGCACCCGCGACAAGGCCGACCACCCGATGGCGCGGATTTTCACCGCCGCCATGGAGGAATGGTCGCGGTCGAAAGACACCGGCCGATCCGAAGCGCTGGTGATCGGCGCCAAGGAACGCATCGACAAGGTGTTGAACCTCACCGTGGCGCGCGAGCTTGAAAAAACCGAACACAGTCTCGGCCTGCTTGCGACGGTTGGCGCGGTCGCGCCATTTGTCGGTCTGTTCGGCACGGTCTGGGGTATCATGAACGCATTCCAGGCGATCGGCGCCACCAACGACACCAATCTCGCGGTTGTCGCGCCGGGCATCGCCGAGGCCCTCTTCGCCACCGCGCTCGGTCTTCTCGCAGCGATCCCGGCGGTGGTGGGTTATAACCGCTATTCCTCGGCCTTGAATTCTTTCGCTGTACGGCTGCAGGGGTTCGCCGATGAGTTCTCGGCGATCCTGTCGCGCCAGATCGATGAGAAGTCGCGCTAATGGGCGTTAATCTCAATCCCGCCGGCGGTCGTCACCGTCCGGGGCGCACCCGCCATATGGCGGAGATCAACGTCACGCCGATGGTTGACGTCATGCTGGTGCTCCTGATCGTGTTCATGGTGGCCGCGCCGCTTCTCACGGTCGGCATCGAGGTCGACACGCCGGAATCGGCTGCCAATCCGATCACCGATTCGGGCGAGCCGCTGACCGTTTCGATCACCGCCGACGGCACGATCTATGTGCAGGACACGCCCGTCGAATATGAAAACCTCACGGCGCATCTGACGGCGGTCGCGAATGCCGGCTACGACCAGCAGATTTTGATTCGCGGCGACAAAAACCGCGCTTACGGCGATGTGGCGCGTGTGATGGGTCGTATCAACGCCGCAGGATTTCGCCGGATCGGTCTTGTCACCGATCAGGAACAGCAGTGAGCGACGCCGGTTCGCCGGCGAGATAGGGCCTCAGGGTAGATGCGTTTCGGCCTTTTAACATCGATCCTCCTGCACCTCGCCGTGATCGGCGCGGCGTTCGTGTCGTGGCCGTTTTTGCCAAGACCGGACCTCGTATCCGAGCCCTATATTCCGCTCGAGTTGATCCGCGAGGCCGATCTCGATCTCAAAACCAGCGTGCCGGCGGCGCGGCCAGAGCCTGAGCCGGTCGAGGAGGAAAAGCCGGACCTGCCCGAGCCGGTGGTCGAGGAAGAGCCGCCCGCGCCGGTTGAAGAAAAAAAGCCTGATCCAGTGGTCGAGGAAAAGCCGAAAGAAGCGCCGGTGATCATCGAGCCGGAAAAGAAGCCGGACCCGAAACCGACGCCGCCGAAACCGAAACCAAAAGACGACGAGCTCAATTTCGACGATCTGCAAAAGCTGATCGACAAGGAGCGTCAGGAAGAAACCGCGCGCGTTGTCGAGACGCCGTCGGAGACGGTCGAGACTGCCGATCAGACGCGCCAGGCGATCGGCGCCGGCGACCGCCTGACGGCGAGCGACAAGGCGAAAATGAAGGCCGCCGTTGAGCGTTGCTGGAACGCGGGCTCGATTATCGGCGCGCCCGAGCCGGAAAAATTGCGGGTTGAAATTCTTATTGAACTCAACCGCGACGGTTCATTGGCGGCGCAGCCAAAAGTGACGAACGCCCTGCAAATCAATCTATCAGGAAACAGGTTCTGGAAAGTTGCTGAGCAACAGGCATTGCGCGCCGTGGCCAATTGCGCGCCTTATGACTTTTTTCCGCAGGACCGTTACAACGACTGGAAGTCGTTCTTGTTGAATTTCGATCCGAGCGAGATGGTGGGGCGCTGAGAGTTTCGTTTCAGGGAGCCTGGAAGAGAGTAGGATGATGAAAAAACTTTTTACGATTATTTTGACGGCGGTTTTTGCTGCGACGATGCAGTCGGCGCTGGCGCAGGTGCGCATTGACATCACGCAGGGCAATGTCGACCCGATGCCGATTGCCGTGCCGGATTTCCTCGGCGCCGATGAAGGCGTCGCGGAGCTGCGGCGCGACATCACCAGCGTCCTGATGAACGACCTCGATCGCTCGGGGCTCTTCTCGGTGATCGATCAGCGCGCCTATATCGAGAAGCCCGAAGGGGTGAATGTGCGCCCGACCTTCGCCAACTGGCGGATCATCAACGCGCAGGTGCTGGTGGTCGGCGAAGTGACGGAGCTTTCCGACGGCCGCATTCAGGTCGCGACCCGGATCTGGGACGTTTATTCCGACCAGCAGCTCGGCGCCGTGGCGTTCAAGACACCCGCCGACAACTGGCGGCGCGCGGCGCACAAGGTCGCCGACTTCATCTACAAGACGCTCACCGGCGAGGACGGTTATTTCGACACCCGCGTCGTCTTCATTCATGAAACGGGTCCCAAGGAGGACCGCACGAAACGGCTGATGATCATGGATCAGGACGGCGCCAATCCGGTGCCGCTGACGGACGGGCTCAACTACAAGGCGCTCACCCCGCGCTTTTCACCGACCCAGCAGCAGATCACCTATATGGCGCTGTTCGATGATCGTCCGGGTCAGGTCTATCTCTTCAATATCGAAACCGGCGAGCAGGAACAGCTTGGCACGTTTCGGGGCATGACCTTCGCGCCGCGCTTTTCGCCGGACGGGCGTCAGGTGCTGATGGCGATCGAGCGGAACGGCAACTCCGACGTTTTCAAAATGGATCTCGCGACGCGCCGGCTGACCCGGCTCACCGCCGATCCGGCGATTGACGTGTCGCCGTCGATGTCGCCGGACGGGCGGCGCATCACCTTCACGTCTGACCGTGGCGGCACCCAGCAGATTTATGTAATGAACGCCGACGGGTCGAACCAGAAGCGCATTACCTTCGGCGAGGGCCGGTATCAAACGCCGGTCTGGTCGCCGCGCGGCGATCTGATCGCCTTCACGCGGCAATATAACGGCCGGTTCTATATCGGCGTCATTCGTCCCGACGGCACCGGCGAACGGCTGTTGACCGAGAGCTATCTTGAAGAAGGCCCGACCTGGTCGCCGAACGGGCGGGTCTTGATGTTCTTCCGCGAGACGCCGACCCGCCGCGACGGAACCGGCGGCGGCGCGTCGCTATGGTCGGTCGATCTCACCGGGCGCAACCTGCGGCGCGTCAGGACGCCCGGAGACGCATCCGATCCGGCGTGGTCGCCGCTTCTGCCTTAATATCCGGTAGGGCGTTGGTTTTATTCGGGTTTTCGTGGCGTTCGCTCAGGACATTGATGTAAAAGTGAAATGTCTGTTTAATGCTCTCACGGGAGGCGCGGGAAGGGGCGGCCGAAGAACGAAATTTCATTCTTGCCCCGGAACGGCCAAGCTTGATCGGGTGAGCGGACACAGCTACGACTCTAGTGATGGTTAAATTTTCGGATTTGGCCGTCACGGAATCTAAACGCTGGCACCGTATCATACGATGAGCGCTAATGACGTCTTAGGACGTTGAAATAGTTGAGTAACCGTGGGGTTCACGATGGGCGTGACTGTCCCGCCCGGTATACCGCCCGCCCCCGCAGGGATGGCTTGGCGGACACGTAATTAGGGGAAGTGGAGCAAGAGAGATTATGAAAACACTCATGAAAATCGCAGGGATCGCGGCATCGCTGGTGCTGATTTCAGCTTGTGCGAGCAACGGACCAGACGTTGATGCATCATCCGGTTCGGGTTCGACGGTCGCGACGGGGCCGTCCGGTCCGACGCCGGGCAGCCAGGCTGACCTCGAGCAGAACGCCGGCCATCGCGTTTTCTTCGGTTTCGACCAGTACACGCTGACGCCGCAGGCTCAGGCCACGCTGGCTCGTCAGGCTGCATGGCTCAACGAGTATCCGGAGCTGAATATCAAGCTCGCCGGCAATTGCGACGAACGCGGCACCCGTGAGTACAACTTTGCGCTCGGCGCTCGTCGGGCTGAAGCCGCCCGCGCTTATCTCGTCAGCCTTGGCGTTGACGCCTCGCGCATCACGACGGTGTCCTACGGCAAGGAAAAGCCGATCGATCCGCGGTCCACAGAAGACGCGTGGCAGCTTAATCGGAACGCGACGACGACGATTGTCGGCGTCGGTTCGTAACGCTAACGCGTTTGAGACTTGAGGAAGCGCGCCGGCGGAAATCGGCGCGCTTTTTCTTTTTCTCGCCCTTTTCGCCTTAGTTTTGTCGCGAGCGCGCGCTAAACAAGGTGGTGGCGCCGCGCCGAACGTCCGCTAGAATGAGGCGGGAGTGCGAAGGCGCCAATTCGAGGAATGGTCAGTATGAGCAAGAACTTCTTTTCAAAAGCCCTGATCGGCGCCGTTGCGCTGGTTGCGATTTCGGGGCCCGCCGCGGCTGGCACCAAGGACGATGTTCGCGCCTTGCAGGCGCAGGTGGCAAGGCTCGAGCAGGCCGCCGCCGCCCAGAGTCAGGCGACCGTGCGGATCAGCCAGCTTGAAAGCCAGATTCAACAGCTCACAGGCCAGATCGAGGAACTCACCTATGCGCTCGACCAGGCGAACGCCCGCCTCGACGCCGTAACCGCCGCGCTCGCCGGCGATGAAATGGCGTACGCTGCGATGCCGGACGGCGACGGCGGCGCGCGCATCGGCGGCGGCGGACCGGTCGACCTTACCGGCGGCGACGCCATTGCGCAGGAAATCACGCGTGCGGATTCATCGCTTTCCTCAGCGTCTGCGGCTCCGGCGAACACGGCCGGTGTTGAGCTTCCGCTCAATCCCAACGCCGCCTACGATTACGCCTCGGGTTTTCTGCTTCGCGGCGAATATGCGAAAGCCAAAGCGGCGTTCCAGCTTTATATCGAAGCTTTCCCCAATCATCCGCGCACGCCCGACGCCAAGTTCAAGCTCGGCGAAATTCATCTGGCGCTCGGGGAGAATGCCGCGGCGGCCGATGTCTTCATCGACCATATCCGCAGCTATCCGAGCGATCCGCATGCGTCTGAAGCCTATCTCAAGCTCGGCACCGCTTTCGCGCGGCTCGACAAGCCGAAGGAAGCCTGCACGGTCTTCAAGACGATGAAGTCGAAATATCCGAACGCCGCCCAAGCGGTGAGCCAGCGCGCCGACATCGAAATGGCGCGCATCGACTGCAAGTAGACGGGTCTTGGCGGCTGATTGTCCGGCTGGGCCTGTTACGGATGAGGAATTCGCCTCCCGCTGCGATGATTTAAACCTGAGCGGTCCGTTCGCTGTGGCGGTTTCCGGCGGGCGCGATTCGATGGCGCTCGCGCTTCTCGCTGCATCGTATGCAAGGACAACCGGCGCGCGCGTAACAGCGTTTACCGTTGATCACGGGCTGCGGCCCGAAGCGGCGGACGAGGCGCGCCGGGCTGCGGGCTGGTGCGAGTCGCTCGGGCTTATCCACCGAACGCTTCGCTGGGAGGGCGAAAAGCCGACCGCCGGTCTACAGGCGGCGGCGCGTGAGGCTCGCTATTATCTGCTTGCGGCGGCGGCTGAAACGTCGGGCGTTAATACAATCCTCACCGGACACAGCGCCGACGATCAGGCGGAAACCGTTTTCATGCGCCTCGCGCGCGGCGCCGGTCCGCGCGGCCTCGCCGCCATGGATGAGGAAAGCCTGATCGCCGCCGGCGCAGGCGCGCCGGTTCGATTGTTGAGGCCGTTGCTGCGCTTTTCGAGAGCGCGGCTGACGGCGACGGTCGAGGCGGCCGGCCAAGGCTATGTAGACGATCCGTATAATGACGACCCGGCGTTTGAGCGTATCCGCACGCGCGCGCTCCTCGCGGCGCTTGAGGAGCAGGGCCTCCTGATGCAGCGCGCGCTCTTGAAAACGGCCGAACGCATGCGCGCCGCAGACCGGCGGCTTGAAGCCCAATGCGCAGACCTGTTCCGGCGGGCGGCGGGCTGTTTTTACGGTTGGGGGGGCGCCGCGCTTCAGCGCTCGGCCGCCGCCGCCATGGGGTCGGAAGAGGCCGGCGCGCTCGCCGCCCGGCTCCTTCACGCAGTCAGCGGCGAGGCGCACCGGCCCGATGAGGATGCCGCCGCCGCCGCGCTCGATGCGACGCTGGCGAGCGGCGCGGCGACCCTCGGCGGCGCGCTCATCAAATCTCTGCGAGATCGGGTCTGGTTCCTGCGCGAGCCAGCGGCGGTTCTCGGACGCGCCGGCGCGCCGGCGATAGGTGAAATCACCCCGGCGGCGGGCGCTGTCCTGAATTGGGACGGCCGCTTTATCATTGAGGTTTCGGGCGAAAACATTGCGGTGGCGCCGCTCGGAGAGGCCGGATCGTCGGCGCTGGGCTTCCGCAAGGATCTGTTCGCCGGCCCTCCCGAGGGGCTGTTGGCGCTGCCTGCGGCGTATAGGAACGGGGAATTGATCGCCGCCGCCGGAGGCTTATTTACAAGCACAGGCGAATTCGCCGCCAGGCAGCTGGCGTCGGAACGCTTCAGGGGCGGAATCATCAGGTTTTCGCCAGGGCCGGGCTTTCGCAGTCCGCCCCATGGCGCTGGTCTTTCTTAACGCCTATCTAGTAGGGTGAGCGGTCCCGCGGGCAGATTTCAAAGCCTGTGCGCACCGGCCCGGAAGAGGCGACAACGGGAACAGGAAAGTAGGACGAATGAATACGCGAAACATAGTGATCTGGGGCCTTGTGGTCGTGTTCTTCCTGGTCGCCTTGCAGATGTTCCAGTTTTCGCCGCCGCCGACCGCGCCGACTGAACTCGATTATTCAGAATTTATCTCCCGCGTTGAAAGCGGCGACGTGCGCAGCGCTGAAGTCTCCAAGACAGAAGTTGAAGGAACGCTCGCTGACGGGACGACCTTCGTCACGACAATCGCCGAGACCGGCCAGACGCCGATCGCCGACCGCTTGAACTCGGCGGGTGTCAAAACCGAAATCAAGAAGGAAGAAGAAACCCCGATTATCTTGCAGCTCATTTTCAATATTTTGCCGCTGCTGATTTTCCTGGGCTTCTTCCTGTTTGTCATGCGCCAGATGCAGGGCGCCGGCGGCAAGGCCATGGGCTTTGGCAAAAGCCGGGCGAAACTGCTCACCGAGCGTCAGGGACGCGTCACGTTTGATGATGTAGCCGGCATCGACGAAGCCAAGGAAGAGCTTGAGGAAATTGTCGAGTATCTGAAAGACCCGATGAAGTTCCAGCGCCTCGGCGGCAAGATTCCGAAAGGCGCGCTGCTCGTGGGCCCGCCAGGCACCGGCAAGACGCTGCTTGCGCGCGCCATCGCCGGCGAGGCGAACGTGCCGTTCTTCACGATTTCAGGTTCCGACTTTGTCGAGATGTTTGTCGGCGTCGGCGCGAGCCGCGTGCGCGACATGTTCGAACAGGCGAAGAAGAACGCGCCGTGCATCATCTTCATCGACGAGATCGACGCGGTCGGTCGTCATCGCGGCGCCGGTCTCGGCGGCGGCAATGACGAGCGCGAGCAGACCCTGAACCAGCTTCTCGTTGAGATGGACGGTTTTGAAGCCAATGAAGGCATCATCCTGATCGCCGCCACCAACCGGCCGGACGTGCTCGACCCGGCGCTGCTCAGGCCCGGCCGTTTCGACCGTCAGGTGGTGGTGCCGAACCCGGATGTCATCGGCCGCGAAAAGATCCTGAACGTTCACGCCAAGAAAGTGCCGCTGGCGCCGGATGTGAACATCCGCACCATCGCACGCGGCACGCCCGGCTTTTCGGGCGCCGATCTCGCAAACCTTGTCAATGAAGCTGCGCTCCTCGCGGCGCGCCGGGGCAAGCGGTTCGTGACGGCGAAGGAATTCGACGACGCGAAAGACAAGGTGCTGATGGGCGCCGAGCGCCGGTCGATGGTGATGACCGAGGACGAAAAGATGCTCACCGCCTATCACGAAGCGGGGCATGCGATTGTCGGCCTCACCATGCCGGGTTCCGACCCCGTACATAAGGCGACGATCATTCCGCGCGGCCGCGCCCTCGGCATGGTCCAGTATCTTCCCGAACGGGATAAGCTTTCCTTCACGCTTGAGCAGATGAAGGCGCGCATCGCCATGGCGATGGGCGGACGCGTCGCCGAGGAAATGAAATTCGGCAAAGAGAAAGTCACCTCCGGCGCCCAGTCGGACATCGAGCATGCGACCAAGATCGCCCGTGCGATGGTTACGCAATACGGCCTTTCGGAAAAGCTTGGGCCCATCGCCTATGCGGAAGATGAGGGCGAAGTGTTCCTCGGTCAGTCGATCGCCCGGTCGAAATCGATTTCGACTGACACGGCGAAACTGATCGAGGACGAGATCAAGCGCTTCGTGACGGACGGCTACGAAAAGGCGCGCCAGATTCTCACCGACCGCAATGACGACTGGGAAACGCTCGCTGAGGCGCTTCTTGAATTCGAAACGCTCACCGGCGAGGAAATCGACAAGCTGCTGCGCGGCGAAAAGATCGTCCGCGAGGACCCGTCCGATCCGAAGGATCAGACGCCGCCCTCATCGGTCCCGTCCGCAGGCGCGCCCTCAGCCAAGAAGAAAGACGGCGGCGCTGGCGGCATGGAGCCGAGCCCGCAAGGGGTTTAGGTTTCGCCGCTTTCACGCCCCGATTCCCGTGCTAAAAGCCTCCCCGAACCGGGAGGCTTTTTCATGCGCGTATTTCTTGCCCTAGCTTTCTCATTTTTCGCCGCCGCCGTTTCCGTCGCCGAGGACGAAAAGTGGCGGGCGCCGTTCGATTATGCGGCGGAACTTCCCGAAATGGTCGCGCCGTTCGAGCCGTTCCGCATCATCGGCAACGTCTATTATGTGGGGACGGAAGGACTGGCGGTTTATTTGATTGCCGGTGTTGACGGCGGACATGCGCTGATTGACGGCGGGCTGCCTGGCTACGAACAGATCATCATCGATAACATCGCTAAACTGGGCTTCGACATAAAAGACGTCAAATACCTCCTCAACACGCATGCGCATTTCGATCATTCCGGCGGCCTCGCGGCGCTCAAAAAAGCGTCCGGCGCTGAACTGATCGCCAGCGAGGGCGACGTTTCCGCGCTGGAGGGCGGATTTTATCTCGGGTCGGAAGACAATCCGAATTTTGCGGTGCCGCCGGTGACAGTCGATGAAATTATTGAGGATCGCGGCCCTGATGCTTTGCCCTATTTAGTCCTAGTCGTTCGGGGGCCGGCAACGCAGTACGGTGTTGATGTACAGCTTCTTGGTTCGCGTTTGACGTCGGGTCATTCGCGCGGGTGTACGACTTGGGCATTGCAGTCGGTGAATGAGAACGGGGAAAGCTATGAAGTCCTCTTCTTCTGCAGCGCCACCGTCGCGGCCAACAGCCTCGTCCCTGAGCAGTATGAAGGGATTGTCGATGACTACCGGATGACCTTTGATAAGACGAAGGAATGGGATCCGGATGTATTCCTCTCCAATCATCCGGAAGTCTTTTTCATGAAGGAAACCCGCGAAAAGCAGAAAGCCGGCGACCCGCTCGCCTTCGTCAATCGCGGCGCGTTTCAGAAATATATCGCCGCCAAGGAACGGGCTTTCGAAAAGGCGCTCGCCGAACAGACGGAAGCTGCGGAGAATAAATGAAATCGCCGCTCATCATGGGCGTCGTCAATGTGACGCCGGATTCGTTTTCTGACGGCGGCGCATATGCGGACGCGGAAGCCGCTATCGCCCAAGGGTTGAAGCTCGCTGAAGACGGCGCCGACATTCTCGATATCGGCGGCGAGTCGACCCGGCCGGGCGCGGAACCGGTTTCCCTAGAAGAAGAACTGAATCGTGTATCGCCGGTCATTGAAGGACTCGCCGGAGAGACAACAGCGAAATTGTCAATCGATACGCGAAAGCCGGAAGTCGCGCGGGCCGCCGTCGCCGCGGGCGCTTCGATCTGGAACGATGTCTCGGCGCTCGCTTACGCGCCCGAAAGTCTCGAAACGGCGGCGGCGCTTCAATGCGACATCGTCCTCATGCACGCCCGGGGCGATCCCAAAACCATGCAGGACGACCCGCGCTATGGCGACGTGGTCGAGGAGGTTTACGCATTTCTGGCGGGGCGAATGGAAGCGTGCGTCAAGGCGGGCGTTTCGGAAGCCAGGCTGATCGTCGATCCGGGGATCGGCTTCGGCAAGGCGCTCGGCCATAACCTTGCGCTGATCGCCAATCTCGACCGGTTTTGCGCGCTTGGGGTTCCGGTGCTGTTCGGCGCCTCGCGCAAGCGGTTCATCGCCGCTCTCGACCGGGCGGGGCCGGCGGCGGAGCGGCTTGGCGGCTCCATCGCAGCGGTGCTCGCCGGACGGGCCCGCGGCGCCTCGATTTTCAGGGTCCATGACGTCGCTGCGACCCGGCAGGCCTTAAAAATCGCTCACGCAATAGAAGGGGCCATAGAAAACGCCAATTTCTCGCGTTAAGGCTTTTTCAAACGGATATGCTAGGGTTTTACTTCAGTTGAGGAGGGCGGCGCCATGCGGGGCGACGACCAGATGACGGGCAAGCGGGAAATTTTCGGCACCGACGGCGTACGCGGCCTCGCCAATCGCGGGGCGATGACGCCGGAGGCGATATTGCGCCTCGGTATGGCGGTCGGCCGGGTTTTCAAGAACGGTGCGCATCGCCACCGGGTGGTGATCGGCAAGGATACGCGCCTTTCGGGCTATATGATCGAACCGGCGCTGACCGCCGGTTTCGCCGCGTCCGGCATGGACGTTTTTCTCCTGGGGCCGCTGCCGACCCCGGCGATGGCGATGCTGACGCGCTCCATGCGCGCCGATCTCGGGGTCATGATCTCGGCCTCCCATAATCCGTATCATGACAATGGCGTCAAATTCTTCGGGCCGGACGGCTTCAAGCTTTCCGATGAAACCGAGCTCGAAATCGAGCGGCTGATGCGCGAAGGTCCGGACAAGGGGCTGGCGGAGCCCGGCGATCTCGGGCGGGTCAAACGTATCGACGACGCTGGCGCGCGATATATTGAGTTCGCGAAATCGGCGTTTCCGCGCCAGTGTTCCGTGAGCGACATGCGCGTCGTGATCGATTGCGCTAACGGCGCGGGCTACAAGGTGGCGCCGACAGTGCTGTGGGAGCTTGGCGCCGACGTTAAAAGCATCGGCGTTGAGCCGAACGGCTTCAACATCAATCACGAGGTTGGCTCCACCGCGCCGAAAAGAATGCAGGCGGCGGTCAAAGAGTACCGCGCCGATATTGGCGTTGCGCTCGACGGCGACGCCGACCGGGTTATCATCTGCGATGAAAAGGGCCGTCTCGTCGACGGCGATCAGATCCTCGCGCTCATCGCTGCTTTCTGGCGGTCATGCGGCATGCTGAAAGGCGATGGCGTCGTCTCGACCGTCATGGCCAATATGGGGCTGGAGCAGTTCCTTTCCGGCAACGGGTTGAAGCTACACCGTACCAAGGTCGGCGACCGCTATGTGGTCGAGGAAATGCGCAAGACCGGCGCGAACATCGGCGGCGAGCCTTCCGGCCATGTCATACTGAGCGATTACGCGACGACCGGCGACGGGCTGGTGACGGCGTTGCAGGTGCTGGCGGTGGTCGCCGCAGAAGGCAAGCCCGTTAGCGAGGTTTGCCGCAAGTTCGATCCCTATCCGAACATTCTTCAAAATGTCCGTTTTCGCGGCGGCGATCCGTTATCGGACGAAAGCGTCGTCAAGGCGATTGAAGCGGGCGAGGCGAGACTCGGCAAAACCGGCCGGCTGGTTATCCGCAAGTCCGGGACCGAGCCCCTGATCCGTGTTATGGGCGAGGGCGAGAAGGCCGATCTCGTGAAATCGGTGGTTTCCGATATCTGCGCGGTGATAGAAAAAGCGGCGCAATAAAACCGCCGGCGGGTTTCCCGCGCCGGCGGTCTTGGGTCTCTAATTCAGAGATGGCTTACGCGTAAACGCGGATTTGCGCGCGGCGCGAGCATTCGCGGTGGGCGATCCGGTAAAGACGGCGGTCCGGCACGCGATGCGCCTGCGGGCCGACGGCGCGCACCGTGCAGACCAGTTGCGGGCCGCGGCGGCTGCGAACAACCTCTTCGGTCAGGAGGATGCGGGCGCGGAAACGCGTGTCATAGACCTCGCGCTGCACCACGCGTCCCTTACCGCCGCGATTGTTATGATAACGGTTGCGATCGCCGCGCCGGCGATCGGCCCTGCGGTCATTGCCGATGCTGAGCGAAACCTGAACAGTCGGGCCGTTGCGAAAATATTTGTCCGCCGGGTAATAGTCATAATAGTTGGACGCATGGGTGCGGTGGTCGTGATTCTTGTCACAAAAGGCCGGGCGGTGATCCGCCGACGCGGCTGTTGCGCCGAGGGCGAAAAGCCCGAAAGCGCCAGCGAAGAGTGATGTCAGGAAGGTCTTCATTTTTAGAACTCCGTGCTTGCCCCAGCCGGATTTCCATAGGTTTGAGATTTAGTCGGAGAATGCGGCGAGAATGGCGCCGTTTCCCGCCCAAAAATCGACATGATTGCCCTTGCGGGCTCAAATCGCCGTGACGGCGCTCGTGATTTCGCTTTGCAGCACCAGGGCAAATCAGGCTAGCAGCGGGTCATGGCTTATGCAGACGGCGAACATGAAACGAAACAACGTCAGGCTGCGCCAGCGCCCTTGAGCGCTTGCGGCATGGCGGCGGCGGCGAATGTGATCGGCGACCGCTGGACGCTGCTCATTTTGCGCGAGGCGCTTTACGGCGTGACCCGTTTCGACGCCATGCAGGCCGAGCTCGGCGTTCCGCGCACGGTCCTTTCCGGCAGGCTGAAGAAGCTCCTTGCAGAAGGCGTCCTGAAGCAGCGACCTTACCGAAAGGCGGGCGAGCGCATCCGCTATCAATATGTCCTGACGCCGAAAGGCGTCGAACTCGCCCTGCCGATGATCGCCCTGATGGAATGGGGCGACAAATATTGCCGCGGCGGCGCGTCGACGGCGGACGTCGTCGAGCGTAATACCGGGGCCGCCTGCCATGTGGGGCTGGTCAGCGACGCGGGCGCGCCGGTTTCCATCGGCGCCGCGCAGTTTCGCGTCAAAGGCTAACGCCTGTGATCGCAGCGCCGCGCGCCGATGCTCATCACGGCCGAGACGACGATCAGGAACACGCCGAAACCGAAAACCCGCCAGGACGCTCCGACATCGACGCCGATCCTGAAGGCCGCATCGGGAAACACCTGAATCATCAGCGCCGCCAGGCAGCAGCACAAACCCACCCAAACGAGATTGTTGATCGTCATTGGCTCTCCCCGATCTGATTTATCGTCTGCGGCGCCCGCATATTGCCTAATCGTGTCGCTTGTTTGAAAACACTAAGGTGAATTGTGAAAGGAAGCGGGCGATGAAAGGCCGCGTTCTTATTATCGCAGGATCGGATCCCTCCGGCGGCGCCGGCGTGCAGGCCGACATCAAGACCGTCACTGTGCTCGGCGGTTACGCGGCGGCGGCGATCACGTCGCTGACGGTGCAGAATACGACCGGCGTGAGCGCGGTCCACGCGGTCGTGCCGGAAATTATTCGCGCGCAGATCGAGGCTGTGATGTCCGACATTGGCGCCGATGTCGTCAAGATCGGCATGATCGGAAGCGTTGCCGCGGGAGAAGCGATACTCGAAGGCGTTAACGGCGCTGCGCCGATCGTGCTCGATCCTGTGCTGGCGGCGACAAGCGGCGATGCGCTTGCGGAAGAAGCGCTCGCCGGGTTCATCAAGGGCGAGATGCTTTCAAAATGCTATCTGGCGACGCCAAACGCCATCGAGGCCGAAGCGCTGACCGGGATTGTTATCCGCACGCTCGGCGATCAGCGCCGCGCCGCTGCGAGGCTGCTGGAACTCGGCGTACAAAACGCGCTCGTCAAAGGCGGCCATATGAACGGAGCGGAGGTTTGCGATCTGCTGCTCACGCCAGACGGGGAAAACACGTTCAAGAATCCGCGAATAGAGGCTACTTCGACGCACGGCACCGGGTGCACCCTGGCGTCAGCGATCGCCGCAGGCCTTGCGCAGAAGCTTACGCTTGAGCGCGCCGTTGAACGCGCCATCGCCTATGTGCGCGAAGCCATAAAAACCGCCCCCGGGCTGGGCGCCGCCGCCGGTCCGCTCAATCACGCCTGCCGTGTCGAGCCTGATGATCCGCTTTAGCGCTGCTGCTCGAAAACGGAGAAATCCTGACTTGATCGGCGGTATTTGCGCGCCGATATCGCTGTCATAGTCAGCCCCTTATCGAGCGAGGACATCCATGCGCGCCTATGAGTTTCAGACTTTCGACGTCTTCACGGACCGCCGCTTCGCCGGCAACCAGCTTGCGGTGTTGATGGATGCGCAAGGGCTGAGCGGTGAGGAAATGCTGGCGATAACGCGGGAGTTCAATTACGCGGAATCGACATTCGTGCTGCCGCCGGACAATCCCGCGAACACTGCGAAAGTGAGAATCTTCACGCCGGGCTACGAAATGCCATTTGCAGGTCACCCGACCGTCGGCACGGCGATTGCGATCGCTGCGGCGCGCGGCATTGATGATGAGGTGCGGCTTGAGCTCAACGCCGGCGTCTTTCCGGTGCGCATCGATCTCGAAGGGGATGCGCCTTTCGCGGAGTTTAAAAACCCGAACCTGCCGGTTGAAGGCGGCGGCGCTCCGTCCGCCGAGGCGCTTGAGGCGGCGCTGTCGTTGCCTCAAGGGTCAATAGACAGGGACAAACATCGACCGCGGCGCGTCGGGGCCGGCGTCGATTTCATCTATGCGCGTGCGCCGCTGGAAGCGGTGCGATCAGCGTCAGTCGACAGCGCGGCGTTTACGGCGTTGAACATCGAGCAGGTCATCGGTGTCCTGATCTATGCGGAAGGCGGGGATGCGCCGGACGCTGATTATCATGTCAGGATGTTCGCGCCCGGCGCCAGCGTGCCCGAAGATGCGGCGACCGGCTCAGCCGCGGCGGCGCTGCCGGGACAGATCGCCCTCAGTAAAAAGATCGAAGATGGCGCACATCGCTGGGTGATCGAGCAGGGCGTCGAGATGGGGCGGCCGAGTCGGATCATTGCGCAGATTGAAGCCGATGGCGGCGCCGTACGCTCGGTGCGCATCGGCGGGAACGTCGTCGCCGTTCAGAAGGGTCAGCTTTTCGTTTGAGATTCTGTTTTCTCAACCATCGGTTCGAGTTCGCCAGCAAGCGCATCCCCGGTTACCGGCGGCAAGTCCGGTTTGGCGGGAGAGCGTTGAGCGACGGCGACGCCGGTGAGAATGACGGCGAGCGCAATGAAAGCATTGGCGTCGAGGCGTTCGTGAAAAAGAACGGCGCCGAGTGCGACCGCCCATAAGGGCGTGATGTAATTGGCGAGCGACATGAAGCCGGCGCCGGTGCGCCGGATCAGGATGATGATCAGGACGGCGGCGAAGCCAGTGGGCCCGAGCCCAAGCGCCGTGACGCTGAGCAGGCCAGCGGTTGTCCAGCTTGACGGGTCGATCGTTGAAAAAAGGAGCGCTGGCGTCGCCAGTACG
>ENA-ORCV01000121-ORCV01000121.1-marine-metagenome-genome-assembly--contig:-NODE-121-length-136683-cov-12.395502_pt1 | contig 136683 bp, 128 predicted proteins | sample MGYA00237779_ERZ508509 | MGnify/ENA primary metagenome ERZ508509 (study PRJEB26180, sample SAMN06268772) | marine metagenome | isolation source: Bioluminescent Bay, La Paraguera, Puerto Rico | place... | reverse complement strand
CTGAGACACCGCTTCGAGCGGCTCGGTATCGACGACGATACCTGTGTTTCTCAATGGTATGCGGGTGACCGGATGGATTGGGATCTCGCGGTGTTTCATCTGGACGAGGCGGAACGGAGAAGCTCGCGCGCAGGCGCGCGCCTACCAGACGCCTAAATACTTCGAGATCGCCTTCGCGGCTTCGCGGCCCTCGAACACGGCCGTGACGACGAGGTCGGAGCCGCGGACCATGTCGCCGCCGGCGAAGACCTTCGGGTTCGTCGTCTGGAACGGGAACTCACCGTGCGTGGAGACGCGCGTGCGGCCGCTCGGCAGTGACTCGATGCCGTGCTCCTCGAACCAGGCCGGCGGGTCCGGCCGAAAGCCGAACGCAATCGCGACCGCGTCCGCCGGCAGTACTTCCTCGCTGCCCTCGATCGGTTCCGGCTGTCGCCGGCCGTCCGGGCCGGGCGCGCCGAGTTTCGTCTCGACGACGCGCACGCCGGTGACGTGCTTGTCGCCGACGATCTCGATCGGTTGCCGGTTGAACAGGAAGCGCACGCCCTCTTCCTTCGAGTTCTCGACCTCGCGCTTCGAGCCCGGCATGTTTTCCTCGTCACGGCGGTACGCGCAGGTAACGCTCTTCGCGCCCTGGCGGATGGCGGTGCGATTGCAGTCCATACCGGTATCGCCGCCACCGAGCACGACCACGTGCTTGCCGGCGAAGTTGATGAAGTTCGCCGGGTCGGCGTCGACCTTGAGCTGGCGATTGATGTTCGAGACAAGGTACGGGAGTGCATCGACGACGCCCGGCAGGTCCTGTCCTGGCAGCTTGCCGTCCACGTACTTGTACGTACCTATCCCCAGGAACACCGCGTCGTGTTCGTCGATGATCTGCTGGAACGAGATGTCGACGCCGACGCGCGTGTTCAGCACGAACTTCACGCCCATGCCCTCCAGCAGCTTGCGCCGCCGCCGGACAATCTCTTTTTCCAGCTTGAACGGCGGGATGCCGAACGTCAGCAGGCCGCCGATCTCCGGGTAGGCGTCGTAGACGATGGCGCGGATGCCCTCGCGCGCGAGGATGTCCGCGGCGCCCAGGCCGGCCGGGCCGGCGCCGATGATTGCGACGCGCTTGCCGGTGTCCGCCACCTCCGACATGTCCGGCCGCCAGCCCTGCGCGTAGGCCTCGTCGGTGATGTAGCGCTCGATGCTGCCGATCGACACGGCGCCCATGTCGTTGATCGTGCACGCGCCCTCGCACAGCCGGTCCTGCGGGCAGACGCGGCCGCAGATCTCCGGCAGCGAGTTCGTCTGGTGCGACAGGTCCGCCGCCTCGAACAGCTTGCCGGCCTCGATCAGCTTCAGCCAGTTCGGGATGTAGTTGTGCACGGGGCACTTCCACTCGCAGTACGGGTTGCCGCAGTCAAGGCAGCGCCCCGCCTGCTGCGCCGCGTTCGCCGGGTCGTAGTGGCCGTAGATCTCGCCGAAGTGGCGCACGCGCTCCTCGGCGGGCTGCTTGTCGGGGTCCTTGCGCCGGACCTCGATGAACTGGAGAGGATGCTTCGCCATCAGGCCGCTCGCCGCAGCGATTCGATGAGCGAGCCGAGTTCCGCCGCCTTCGGTTTCACGATCCAGAACTTCGGCAGGTAGGTCCGGAAGTCCTCGAGCAGTTGTTCGCCCCAGTCGCTGTCGGTCAGCTCGACGTGGGTCTCGATCAGGTTCAGCAGGTGATGCAGGTGCGCCTCCATGCTTTCCGGCGTCATGCGGTGGATGTCGATAAGCTCGTGGTTGTAGCGGTCCACGAAGTCGCGTTGCAGGTCGAGCACGTAGGCGAAGCCGCCGGTCATGCCCGCGCCGAAGTTCACGCCGGTGCGGCCGAGTACGACGACCACGCCGTCCGTCATGTACTCGCAGCAGTGGTCGCCGGCGCCCTCGATGACCGCCGTCGCGCCCGAGTTGCGTACCGCGAAGCGCTCGCCCGCGGTGCCGGACGCGAACAGCGCGCCGCCGGTCGCGCCGTAGAGGCAGGTATTGCCGATGATCGTCGTCTCTTTCGCGCGGTAGGCGACGTTCTGCGGCGGACGGATGACGATGCGCCCGCCGGCCATGCCCTTGCCGACGTAGTCGTTCGCGTCACCGAACAGGGTCATGTTCAGCCCGCTGACGTTCCACACGCCGAAGCTCTGCCCCGCCGTGCCCGTCAGGTGCAGCTCGAGCGGCGCGTCCACCATGCCGTGGTTGCCCCATCGCCGCGCGATCGCCCCGGACAGGCGCCCGCCGATCGAGCGGTTGAAGTTGCGGACGTCGAAGTGGAAGCGGCCGCCGGTGCGGTTCTCGATCGCCTTCTCCGTGGCCGCAAGCATCGCTTCCGCCAGCTCCCCCTTGTCGAACGGCTCGTTGCGGAAGTCCGTGCAGTACTGCGGCACCGAGTCGGCGAGCCCGCCGTCCGACAGGATCGGCGACAGATCGAGCCGCTTCTGCTTCGGCGTCGTGCCCTCCGCGAGTTCCAGCAGGTCCACGCGCCCGATCAGCTCCGACAACGACCGCACGCCGAGCTGGCTCATCAGGACGCGCGTCTCCTCCGCGACGAAGCGGAAAAAGTTGATGACCATGTCGGGCAGGCCGATGAAGTAGTCGCTGCGCAGCACCTCGTTCTGGGTGGCGACGCCGGTCGCGCAGTTGTTCAGGTGGCAGATGCGCAGGTACTTGCAGCCCAGCGCGACCATCGGCGCCGTGCCGAAGCCGAAAGTCTCGGCGCCGAGCATTGCCGCCTTGACGACGTCGAGCCCCGTCTTCAGCCCGCCGTCGGTCTGCAGCCGTACCTTGTGCCGGAGGTCGTTCGCGCGCAGTACCTGGTGCGCCTCGGACAGGCCGAGCTCCCACGGGCTGCCGGCGTACTTCACCGAGCTCAGCGGACTCGCGCCGGTGCCGCCGTCGTAGCCGGATATCGTGATCAGGTCGGCGTAGGCCTTCACGACGCCCGCGGCGATCGTGCCGACGCCCGGCTCGGCCACGAGCTTCACGGACACGAGCGCCTTCGGGTTCACCTGCTTCAGGTCGAAGATGAGCTGCGCCAGGTCCTCGATCGAATAGATGTCGTGATGCGGCGGCGGCGAGATCAGGCCGACGCCCGGCTTCGCGAAGCGCAACCGCGCGATCAGGTCGTTGACCTTGTGGCCGGGCAGCTGCCCGCCTTCGCCGGGCTTCGCGCCCTGCGCGATCTTGATCTGGATGACCTCGGCGTTCACGAGGTACTCGGCCGTGACGCCGAAGCGCCCGCTCGCCACCTGCTTGATCTTCGAGACGCGCTCGGTGCGGTAGCGCGCCGGATCCTCGCCGCCCTCGCCCGAGTTCGAGCGCGCGCCGATGCGGTTCATCGCGATGGCCAGCGCCTCGTGTGCCTCGGGCGACAGCGCGCCGAGCGACATCCCGGCACTGTCGAAGCGCGGCAGGATGTCCTCGACCGGCTCCACCTCGTCGAGGGGAATCGGATCGCCCGCGGCTTTCAGCGTCATCAGGTCGCGCAGCGTCGCGACCGGCCGCTCATTGACGAGCTTCGCGTACTCCTGGTAGCGCGCGAACTCGCCGGTGCGCACCGCGGACTGCAGGGTCGCGACGACGTCCGGGTTGTAGCAGTGGTACTCGCCGCCGTGCACGTACTTCAGGAGCCCGCCCTGGTTCAGCGGTTCGCGAGGCTCCCACGCGACGCGGGCGAGCTGCTTCTGGTCGGCATGCAGGTCCTCGAAGTTCGCGCCCTGGATGCGCGACACGGTGCCCGCGAAGCAGCGGTCCACGATTTGCCGGGACAGCCCCACGATTTCGAAGAGTTGCGCGCCACGGTAACTCGAGATGGACGAGATGCCCATCTTCGACATGATCTTGAACAGCCCCTTGCGCACGCCGCGCCGGTAGCTGCGGCCGAGCTGCTGTTGCTGGTTCAGGTTGCCGCGCCGGCCGATGTCGTGCAGTGACTGGTACACGAGGTACGGGTACACGGCCGTCGCGCCGTAGCCGATCAGGCACGCGATGTGGTGCGGGTCGCGCGCGACACCGGTCTCGACGATGATGTTTGCGTCGCACCGGAGCCCCTTGTCAACGAGGTGCTTGTGCACCGCGCCGGTCGCAAGCAGCGCGTGTACGGGCAACAGCTTCGGCTGGATGTAGCGGTCGCTCAGGATCAACAGGAAACGGCCGGCGCGCACGGCTTTCTCGGCCTGCGCGCAGATCATGTCCAGGGCCTCGGGTATCGGCGTGTTCTCGTCGACGTTCAGGTCGATGAACTCGTGCCGGTCCTTGTAGAGCTCGGGGCTCAGCAGCTGGCGCAGCTTCTTCTGCGACAGCACGGGCGAATTCATCACCACCTGCTGCGCGTGCTCCGGCCCGATATCGAACAGGCTGCGCTCGCCGCCGATATTCGTCTGCAGCGACATCACGATGCGCTCGCGCAGCGAATCGATCGGCGGGTTCGTCACCTGCGCGAACTGCTGCCGGAAGTAGTCGAATGGCGAGCGGACCTTGGACGACAGCACGGCCATCGGCGTGTCGTCGCCCATCGAGCCGACGGCCTCCATCTCGGCCTTCGCCAGCACCGCCACGACGTCGTTCAGTTCCTCGCGCGAGAGGTTGAACATCTTCTGGTAGCGCGCGAGCGTCGGCGGGTCCATCGGTTCCGCCGCTGTGTGCGTGTCGATCAGCTCGGACTCGAGGTAGCGAACGCCGTTCTTCAGCCACTTCTTGTACGGCGCGCGGCTCTTGATGATGTCGTGGATGTCGTCGTTCTCGAGCAGCACCCCGTTCACGAGGTCGACGGCGATCATCTCGCCCGGCCCGAGCCGCCCCTTGCGCACGACGTTCGCCTCGTCGTAATCCCACACGCCGACCTCGGACGCGATCGTGATATGACGGTCCTTCGTGATGACGAAGCGGGCCGGCCGCAGCCCGTTCCGGTCGAGCAGGCAGGCCGCGTAACGGCCGTCCGTCAGCACGATGCCGGCCGGGCCGTCCCACGGCTCCATCTGCGCGTTGTAGAACTCATAGAACGCGCGCACGTCGGGGTCGATGTCGTCGACCGTCTGCCAGGCAGGCGGAATCATGATGCGCATGGCCTGCAGCACGTCCATGCCGCCCGCGCGCAGCACCTCGAGCATGTTGTCGAGGCTGGACGAGTCCGAACCGGTCAGGCCGATGATCGGGTCGAGGTCCGAGATGTCGTCAAGCTTGTCGGAGCGGAAGTTGCGCCGCCTCGCGATCGCCCAGTTGCGATTACCCTGGATCGTGTTGATCTCGCCGTTGTGCGCGAGGAAACGGAACGGCTGCGCCAGCCGCCACTGCGGCAGCGTGTTCGTCGAGAAGCGCTGGTGAAACACGCAGACCGACGATTCCATGCGCGGGTCGCGCAGGTCCGGGTAGAAGTCGGGCAACGCCGCCGGCATGACCATGCCCTTGTAGCTGATCGTGGCGGACGACAGGCTCGCGATATAGGTGTCCGTGCCGTGAAGGTTGTTCTCGGCGCGCCGGCGGGCGAGGAAGAGCCGGCGGTTGAAGCGGCCGCGCGGCATGCCGGCCGGCGCATTCACGAACAGCTGCTCGATGCGTGGCAGTGTCTTCAGTGCGGTCTCACCGCAGGCCGACGGGTCCGTCGGTACGACACGCCAGCCGGCGACGTGGAGCCCGATGTCGGTGACCGCGTTTTCGATCGTCGAGCGCGCGCCGGCGGCGACGGCCTCGTCCTGGCTCAGGAACACGGTGCCAGCGGCGAACCGCGACGCGATCTCGAGGCCCTGCTCGCGCCCCAGCGTGCGGAAGAACTCCGTGGGGAACTTGATCAGCAACCCGCAGCCATCGCCCGTCTTGCCGTCCGCACCCACGGCGCCACGGTGCGTCAGGCGGGCGAGCGCCGAGATCGCCGTCTCGACGACCCAGTGGCTCGGCAGGTCGTCGAGGCTTGCGATCAATCCGAAGCCGCAGCTGTCGCGGTCGAAGGCCGGATCGTAGAGGCCGGTTGCGTTTCGCTCCGTCATGCGTCCCCTGAAGCACGCCAAGAGCGTGCCCCGATATCGTTGTCGTGTGGATTCGCGCTTGCGCGGTCGCCCGGGACCGGGCCCGACAGGCCGGCAGTCCGAGCACTTCAGTATATGGAGCGTCAACGGGTGTCGCTATTGCGCTGCAATATTTCGACTGAAACTCCCGTGATTACCGCGTGTTACGGCGGTTTGGCAAAATTTGGAATCTGGCACGCACGGTTTGTTACGCGCGTAACCGCCGGATAGCCCTCACCGATCCAGCAGACGGACGTCGCCCTGGCTTGCGAACTTCACGGGGCGGGCCTGCGGCAATCCCGTGTGGAGCCGGCCTTCGAGACGGTAGGGCAGGTCCCGATCCAGTGCATCGCGCAGCACGAACAGGAGGTCCGGCAGGGTATTGACGAGGTCCGTTTCGACGCGAACGTCGAACGAGCCGTCGGCGAGCGCGGGAATGTGGACACGGCTGTCCGCGTTTCCGCTCGCGAACCGGTGCCCGTCGAGCCACACGCCGTATTCGAACCGGGAAACGGGGAGGGGAAACGGGTTCGGGTTCGTCACGTCGAACGACAGGAGGAACGTCTGGTGGTCGAACGCCAGCGTCTCCGCGTGCACGTTGCGCAGCGTGACCCCGGGCCGCGATACGACGTCCTCCAGGCTTGCGCAGCCGACGAGCTGCAGCATGGCCACGATGAAGACGGCGTTCTCCAGGCATCTCTTCACGTACATGACCCCCTCCCCCGTTTGCGCTCAGCGCAAGGATTCACCCATTTCGCCCCAACGCGCGGACAGGAGCTTCCAGTCCCGGTAGTCCCCGTCGTCGCCCTGGCGCTCCAGCTCGAGCTCGAAGCGGTAGGCGTCAGCGCTGAAGCCGAGGACGCTGTCCGTGGCCCCGGCCATTCCCGCGGTCAAAACGACCTCCGCGGCGGTGCCGCCAAAGACGGACACCGTGTCGATGCTGGTCAACAGCGAAATCCGGTCCGTGCGCAGGAAGTAGAGGCGCAGCAGCTTGTCGATGTCGGACCGGGAGTTGCCGCGGGCGTCCGTGTACGCGTCCGCGACCTGGCGGATGAACGCCCCCCGGTCTTCCTGTTCCGCCGCCGACTCCATTGCCGCTACCCAGGCCCGCAGTTCCGCTTCCGGATCGTCGGGCGGTGTGCCGCAACCTGACGTGGCGACCAGCGCGACGACCGTCAGCGCGACCGCCTTGACGCGTCCCACCCATTCTGTCGAGCCGTTCCAGTCGTCGCGCTTTTTCATCTGCTACAGTCTACGTGTCCGGACCCGTTCGTCGGCGCGGCGGCCGCTTTTGTGTGAACTGCGTCGCATTTTTTCGCGTCCGGGCGGCTTTCCCCGGCTGCCACGGCACGCCGCAACGGCGGCGCAGCGTGAAGAGGACGACGAACATGGCGGTAAAACTCTTGAGCGAATCGGCCGAGGCCACGATCACGGACGACGACCAGGTCCGGATCGACGCCATACTCGCGTTCTGGTTCAAGGAACAACAGCTCAGCGCGCCGCAGATCGACCGGCGCATGGATACGTGGTTCGGCGAGGATGCGGAGTTCGACCGCGAGATCCGCGAGGAATTCGCCGACGAGGTCGAGCGTGCGTCGGAAGGCAAGCTCGATCATTGGGCGGACGAGCCGCGAGGTCGGCTCGCGCTGATCCTGCTGCTGGACCAGTTCCGCCGGAACATTCATCGCAATTCGGCCGAAGCGTTCGCGCGGGACAAGGCCGCGCTGAAGCTTTGCGTCGAGGGCGCAATGGCGAAGAAGGACCAGGGCCTGTCGCCGATCGAGCGCGTATTCTTCTACATGCCGCTGCAGCATGCCGAGTCGGCGAAAGTGCAGGCGAAGTCGGTGGAGCTTTACAACAAGCTCGCCGAGGCCGTGTCACCGACCTACCGCGAAACGTTCAGCACCATCGCGCAGTTCGCGGAGTTGCACCGCGACATCGTCGAGCAGTTCGGGCGCTTCCCGCACCGCAACAAGCTGCTGGGCCGTGAAAATACGCCGGCCGAGGACGAGTACCTGTCGGGCGACGGCCCGGACTTCGGCCAGGGCGGCTGAGTGACTCAGCCGCCGCCTTCGGCCAGCCGACGCGCGAACCACACCTCCTCGGACGGCCAGCACGCGGCCCAGGCCGGGTCGGCCCATTCGAAGCGGCTGGCTGCATCCGCCGGCGCCTGCAGCTCGAGCAGGCGCTCGACGACGAAACCGGCGTCGGCCAGCAAGTCGATCCAGCGGCCGTGCGGCAGGTGAAACTCCGTCTCACCCGGCGCGTCCGGCCAGCGCGTCACGTGCAGGCCGAAGTACGGCCGCCGCAACGTGGCGGTCCACGCGCCCTCGGCCTCGGTGTCCGGCAGGCACATCACCGACAGCGGCGTGTTGGTCAGGAACACGAGGCGGCCGCCTGGCCGCAGCACACGGGCCGTTTCGGGAACCCAGCGGAACGGATCGGCCCACAGGCACGCCCCGTACTCGGAGATTGCGAAATCGAAACTCGCGTCCGGAAACGGCAGCTGCTCGGCCCCGCATTGCACGATGCGGTAGTCGAGGCCGTGCCGCCGCTGCAGGCGGCGTGCCGTGGCGAGCTGGTTCGGGGTCGGATCCACGCCGGTCACTCGCGCACCGCGCCGGTGCATCCACGCGGACACGTAACCGGCGCCGCAGCCGAGCTCGATCGCGTCCAGCGCCGACATGTCGTCGGGCAACAGACGGAGGTCGCGTTCGGGGAGCTCCCAGATACCCCAGAACGGTTCCGCGGCCGCCCACGCCACCTCGGCCGGACCGGCAAACTCGCCGGCGCGTTTCTGCCACCCGGCGACATTGCCGCCGAGGTAGTCGGGACCGTCGTTGCTCATGTCACCCCCGGCGCCTCGCCGGCCTTCGACAGCAGCTGGCGGGAAATCCGCGCATAGCGCCAGCACAGCAGCACCGCCGCGATGGACAGGCCGACAACGAACCCGCCCCATATGTAGTTCGGCGGCAGCCGGTACGTCACGGCGGCGAGGTAGGCCAGCGGGAACGCGACCACCCAGTAGGCGAACGTGTTGATCAGCATCGGTATCCGGGTGTCCTTGTAGCCGCGCAACGCGCCGGCACCGCCAATCTGGGTACCGTCTGCGATCTGGAAGATCGTGGCCATCAGCAGCAGGCTGATCGCGATCTGCTGCACCACCGGGTCGTCCGTGTACAGGCGAACGATTACGTCCCGGAAGAACAGCATGAAGACGGCCGAGCAGGTCATGAACACGGCGCAGACCGCGATGCCGAATCCGCCCGCGTAACGCGCCCGCCGGAGCTCCCCGGCGCCGAGCTCGTGACCGACGCGGACGGTGATTGCAGAGCTCAACGCGAGCGGCACCATGAACATCGTCGCGGCGAAGTTGATCGCGATCTGGTGCGCGGCCGTGATCTCGGTACCCCGCGTGCCCATCAGGATCGCGACGGCATTGAACAACCCGGCCTCGGCCGTGACCATGACCGCAATGGGCAGCCCCAGCGACACGATCTCGCGCAGCAGGTCCGCGCGTGGCGGCGACACCCGGACAAACAGGCGGAGCGCGTCGTACGCACGGTGGCGCGCCATGTACACGGCGAGTATCACTGCGATCAGCCACATCGTGATGGCACTCGCCATGCCGCAACCCACGGCACCGTAGGCCGGGAATCCGAGCTTGCCGTACATCAGGCAGTAGTTCAGGAAAACGTTGCACGCGAGCGCGAACACCGACGTGTACATGATCGGCTTCGTCTCGCCGATGCCCTCGCTGGTGAATCGGAGCGCGAGGAACACGAACATGCCGGGCGCCCCCCAGGCGATCGCACGCACGTAACCGGCCGTCAGCGCCCGGAACTCCTCGTCGATGCCGATCGTAATGAGCAGGGGCTCGACGATGAATTGCGCGGCGAGGATCACCGGCATGGAATAGGCCAGGCCCAGCCAGATGCCCTGGCGCGTGTAGCGGCCGATCAGGCCGGGCTCGCCCGAGCCGTGAAAGCGCGCAGCGATCGGCGCGATCGCCATCAGGACGCCGAGCCCGATCGTGAAGGCGAAGAACCAGACACTGCCGCCGACCGCCACGCCGGCCAGCGAGCGGGCGCCGAGGCGCCCGGACATGACCGCGTCGGCGAACTGCATGCCGGCGACCGACAGGTTGTTGACGATCAACGGCCAGGCGAGGCGCAGGAGCCTGCCCAGCTCGTTGCGCCAGGAGAGTGGGGCAACCGCGGAACGCACGTCGAGCTTCTTGCTGAATACCGGAAGGACGGAATGATTGCACGAGTCGCGCCGGGTTACAGCACCTGAATCGCCCTCCGCCGCGTGCGGTTTATTGACCCGATGGTGTAAAGTCGCGGACGGTTACTCATGAATCCAACGGGAGACGAGCATGCTGCATGACGGTCGCGCGATCAGGGTTGCCGTGGTCGGGGGCGCCCGCATCCCCTTCTGCCGCGCCTACACTGATTACAGGCATTGTTCGAACCAGGACATGATGTCGGCCGCGCTCGAGGGCGTCGTGAACCGCTTCGACCTGCGCGGACAGACCCTGGGCGACGTCGCCCTCGGCGCCGTCATCAAGCATTCGAAGGACTGGAACCTCGCCCGCGAATCGCTCATCGATTCCGGCCTGTCCCTCAGGACGCCCGGCGTCGACCTGCAGCGCGCCTGCGGTACCAGCCTCGAGGCCGCCGCCATGATCGCGAACAAGGTCGCGCTCGGCCAGATCGATTCCGGCATCGCCGGCGGCGTCGACTCGATCAGCGACGCGCCGATCGTGTTCCGCGACGAGTTCCGCCGCATCATGATGGACGCGTACGTCGCGAAGGGCTTCATGGGCAAGATCACGCCATGGTTCAAGCTGCGGCCGAGTTACCTGAAGCCGCTCGCGCCAGGCGTCGTCGAGCCGCGCACGAAGCTCTCGATGGGCGAGAGCATGGAGATCACCGCGCAGAAATGGGACGTGCAGCGCGAGCACCAGGACCAGCTCGCGCTCGCGAGCCACGTCAAGGCCGCCGCCGCCTACGACGAGGGCTTTTACGACGACCTCGTCGTGCCATTCCTCGACGTCGAGGAAGACAACAACATCCGCCGCGACACGACGTTCGAGAAGCTGCAGAAGCTGAAGCCCGTGTTCGACCGCGGCGAGGACGGCACGATGACCGCGGGCAACTCGACGCCGCTGACCGACGGCGCCGCCGCCGTGTTGCTGTCGTCGGAAGACTGGGCGCGCAAGAAAAACCTGCCCGTGCAGGCCTACCTCACGTTCGTGAAGGCCGCGGCCGTCAACTTCGTCAACGACGAAGGACTCCTGATGGCACCGGCCTACGCGGTCTCGGAGATGCTGAACCAGGCGGACCTGTCGTTGCAGGACTTCGACTTCTACGAGATCCACGAAGCCTTCGCGTCGCAGACGATCGCGACGCTCAAGGCGTGGCAGTCCGAGGAGTTCTGCCGCAACCGTCTCGGCCGCAACAAGGCGATGGGACCGATCGACCTGAACCGCCTGAACGTCAAGGGCGGCAGCATCGCGATCGGCCACCCGTTCGCGGCGACGGGCGCGCGCATCGTGGCCACGATGGCCAAGCTTCTCGCGCAGAAGGGATCGGGTCGCGGGCTGATCTCGATCTGCACTGCCGGCGGCATGGGCGTCACGGCCATCATGGAAGCCGCGTAGGCCCGGCGGCGAGCCGGGCGGCGACGCAATGGACCGGGTCAACGCGGCGCTCGCCTGGGTCAACACGATCCTGTGGCACGACTATGTCCTGTACGCGATCGTGGGCACCGGCATCGTGCTCACGGCCTGGAGCGGCTTCTCGCAGTACTGGGCGCTGCGCCACGGGCCCGCCGTCATCCGCGGCGGCTTCGACGACCCGGATGACCCGGGCGCGCTGAACCACTTCCAGGCCCTGTCGACGGCGTTGTCCGGCACCGTCGGGCTCGGCAACATCGGCGGCGTCGCGCTCGCCATCGCACTCGGAGGCCCCGGCGCGGTGTTCTGGATGTGGGTCGTCGGCCTGCTCGGCATGTCGATCAAGCTGACCGAAGTCACGCTGTCGATGCTGTACCGGAACACGGACGACCCGGACAACCCGCACGGCGGGCCGATGTGGGTCGCGTCGCGCGCACTCGCGCGGCGGGGCTGGCCGCGCACCGGGCGCGTACTGGGCGTCGTGTTCTGCGTCTGCCTGATCACGTCGACGGCGACCGGCGGCAACATGTTCCAGGCCTGGAACGTCGGCGAGATCACGCAGGCCTATTTCGGCATCCCGTCCTGGGCCTGCGGCCTGGTGCTCGCCGTCCTCGTCGGCACCGTGATCATCGGCGGCGTCCGCCGCATCGGCCGGGTCGCCGGCACGATCGTCCCGCTCATGGTCGCCGCCTACCTGGTCGCCGGCCTGTGGGTGCTCGCCGCGAACGTCGGCGACATCCCGGCCATGTTCAAACTGATCTTCGCATCGGCGTTCTCGCCGTCGGAGGCGGCCGGCGCGTTCATCGGCGGCTCCGCCGGCTCGGCGTTCCTGTTCGGCATGAAACGCGCGATCTTCTCCAACGAGGCCGGCCAGGGCTCGTCGCCGATCGTGCACGCGGCGGCCAAGACCGACGAGCCGGTGCGCGAGGGCATCGTCGCCGGGCTCGAGCCGTTCATCGACACGATCGTCGTCTGCACGTTCACCGCGCTGATCATCCTGTCGACCGGGGTGTGGAACCGGGCGCCGGACCTGCCGTTGCCGGACAGCGTCGCGTTCGAGGCGGCCGGCGACGCCTGGCGCCTTCCCGATACCGCGCTGCCCGGCAACGACTGGCACGCCGGCGACAGTGTGTCCGTCATTGTGTCGGCGCACCCGAACCCGGTCACGGAGAACAGCTTGCACCGCGTCTCCGGCGTCGTCGCGCAGGCCGACGGGAATTTCGTGGCTCAGTGGACGCCCTTCGACGGGGACAAACCAGTGATCGCGAGCGACGGCATCTTCCGCGATTACGTCGGCGCGACGCTCACGGCGAAGGCCTTCGACGCTGTGACGCCCGGGCTCGGCAAGTGGGTCATCACGATCGGGGTATGGCTGTTCGGCCTGTCAACGATGATTTCCTGGGCCTACTACGGCGAACAGGCGTTCATCTTTGTCACCGGCGATCGCGCGGTGCTCGCGTACAAGCTCGGCTATTGCGCGCTGATCATCATCGCGACGCTGGGCCTCGTGCGTACGACGACGGCGCTCGACAACGTGATCGGCACGGGAACCGGCATCGTCGTCTGCGCGAACATCCCGATCATCTGGCTGTTCGCCTACCAGGCGATGCGCGCGTACCGGGACTACATCGCGAGGCTCAAGGCGGGTCGCATCGGCCCGGACCACCCCGCACCGTCGATCGAGGACCTGCTGTCCGGGCGCGACGTCCAACAAAAGCCTTAGAAGACAAGGCATTATATCGTCGCTCGCTGGCGTGCGACGGCGCTTTCGAGTAACGTTAGCGCACCTTCGGTGTCCGGATCACCATGCCGTCGTACCAGTCAACGCCGAACTACGCACACGGTTCCGGGGAGAGCCTCGGGGTCCTGCTCGTGAACCTCGGCACCCCGGACGCTCCGACGCCGGGCGCTGTGCGCCGCTATCTCGCGCAATTCCTCTGGGACCCGCGCATCGTGGAAAAGCCGCGCTGGCTGTGGTGGCTGATCCTGCATGGCGTAATACTGCGAATCCGGCCCGCCCGGTCCGCCGAGGCCTACCGGAAGATCTGGACGGACGAGGGCTCGCCGCTGCTCGTGCATTCCCGCGGCCTGGCGGGCAAGCTGCGCACGACGCTCGCCACGCGCCTTGCCGGCGACGTGCACGTCGCGCTCGGCATGTCCTACGGCAACCCGTCCATCGACGCCGCACTCGACGAGTTGCACGCGGCAGGCGCGCGCCGGATCGTCGTACTGCCGCTGTACCCGCAGTACTCCGGAACGACCACCGGCTCGGTGTTCGACGCCGTCACCGCGTCGCTGTCGCGACGCCGCTGGGTGCCGGAGCTGCGCTTCATCAACCACTACCACGACCTGCCCGCATACATCGAAGCGGTTGCCGCGAAAATCCGTGACCATCGCTCGGCGAACGGTGCCGGGCAGAAACTCCTGTTCTCGTTTCACGGCGTGCCGAAGCAGACGCTGCTGGACGGCGACCCGTATCACTGTCACTGCCGGAAGACGGCCCGCCTCGTCGCGGCGGCCGCCGGCCTCGGCGACGACGACTGGCTCGTGACGTTCCAGTCGCGCGTCGGGCGCGACGAGTGGCTGCGGCCGTACACCGATGAAACGGTACGCGAACTCGGGCGACAGGGCGTCGAAAGCCTCGACGTCGTTTGCCCCGGCTTCGCGGCGGATTGCCTCGAGACGCTCGAGGAGATCGTCATGCAGAACCGCGAATTCTTCGAAGAGGCCGGCGGCCGTCGTCTCGCCTACGTGCCGGCACTGAATGCCGACGACGCGCACGTCGACGCACTGGCCGGTCTCGTCGAACGGCATGCGGCCGGCTGGCCGGAGACGTCGGCCGACCCCGCGCTGCGCCCGTCCGCCGACGACCGGGAAGCGTCGCGCCGGCGCGCACTGGCAATGGGCGCATCGCAATGAGCGGCATCGGCCGCTTCCTGGAGTTCAGCGTCCGCACGCCGGACATCATCGAGTCACTCGGTTTCTACAAGCTGCTCGGCTTCGAGGAGCTGCAGAGCGGCGAGGCGTGGACGCACAAGTACGCCGTCGTCAGCGACGGCGTTCTGAACATCGGCTTGCACGACAGGGAGTTCGACGCGCCGGCCGTCACTTTCGTGCAACCGGAACTCGCCCGGCACGCCCGCTCCATGGCCGATCACGGATTCGAGTTCTCGCGCATGCAGCTCGGCGAGGACGTCTTCAACGAACTGCACCTCAACGACTACGACGGCCACACGATCATGATGGTCGAGGCCCGCACACACTACGGGGCCGACGAGGGTGCGAACGACTCGGCCTGCGGCACGTGGTTCGAGCTCACACTGCCGGTCAGGGACGCGATGCGCTCGGCGCGCTTCTGGGCGCCCATCGCGCCCGTCGTCACCGATATGCGCGAGGAACCCACGCTGCACATGCGCTTCGATGCGGGCGGCATCGCGCTCGGCTTGTCTGAGAGCATCGCGCTAAACGGGCCGTCGCTGTGCTTCAAGTGCCACGACCGATCGACGCTCGCGGCGATCTGCGAGCAGCACGGCTTTCGCCAGCAGAAATTCCCCGGTTTCGAAGGCGCGTTTGGTGCCTTGCGCGCGCCCGAGGGCACGATGCTCTACCTGTTCGACGAGGACTTCCTGGGCGAGGGCATCGAGGTCGGCGAATCCGATGACTTCAGTCCTTTCGCTCCCTGAGCAGTGACACGCTCGTCGGCCCCGGGCGGGCTTCGGCCGTCTCGTCGAAGTTCGTCCATTCCCAGTACGCCGAGTCGCAGGCCGGGCAGGCCTGGTGAACCGCGTAACCGGCCGGCCGATCCCGCCATTCGTGCCCACAGCGGCTGCAACGGTTGAGCGCCATCATCGGCCGGTCAGCCCGCGCAACAGGTCCATCGCGCTGCCGAGGTAGCCGGCCCCGAACAGGTTGAGGTGATTCAGCACGTGGTAGAGCTGGTACAGCGCCACGCGGCGGTCGCGGCCGGGCGCCGGCGGCCACGCGGCATCGTAGGCTTCGTAGAACGGCGGGCCGAAGCCGCCGAACAGCCGCGACATCGCGAGGTCCGTTTCCCGGTCGCCGTAGTACACGGCCGGATCGTAAGTCACGGGCCCGCCGCCGGCCATGCCCCAGTTGCCGCCCCACAGGTCGCCGTGCAGGAGCGACGGGGCCGGGACGTAGCCGTTGAACAGGCCGTCAAGCTCGTCGATGAGACGCCGCCCGCGCGTCTGCAGCTCGCCGCCGTACCCGTTGCGCCCGGCAAGTTCCAGCTGATGCCCGAGCCGGTGCTCGCCGAAGAACGCAACCCAGTCGCCCGTGGGCGGGTTCGGCTGCGATGACCGGCCGATGAAGTTGTCGCGCGGCCAGCCGTGTTCGCTTGCCGTCGAGCGGTGCAGTGCGGCCAGGGCCGCGCCGAAACGGCGCTGGCAGTCCGCGTCGGGGGCTCGGAGCGCAAAGCGCTCCATCTCGATGAAGGCCTCGTCCCCGCGAACGCCGACGGCGTAGACCTCGGGGACGCGCACCGTGCCGGTCGCCGCGAGCGCCGCGAGTCCGTCCGCTTCGGCGTCGAACAGCGGTGCATCCGATGCCGGCCCGGTCTTCCGGAAGACCGCGCGACCGGGCATGGTCAGGTCGCGTGCAGGTCGGCGATCCGTTCGGCCTGCCGCCTGAGCGCCGGTCCGATATTCGCCTCGTCGAACAACGCGTTGATCGCGCCGAGGTCCGGCCGCCGCGGAGCCAGGACGCTTTCCGGATCGTCGATCGGCGCGTCGCAGGCGATGCCGGTCAGCCTGCGCGCGAGCATCGCGGCGTCCCGGTGCTGCTCGAGCTTCGCGCCGAGCGTCTTCGCGCCACGGCAGTTGACCTCGTGCACGCGATCGAGGTTCGCGTACACGTTTTCGAGCGAGTCGAAGTGCTTCAGCAGGGCCTCGGCCGTCTTCTTGCCGACGCCGGGCACGCCCGGGATGTTGTCGACGCTGTCGCCCGCGAGCGCGAGGAAGTCCGCGATCTGTTCCGGCCAGACGCCGAAGGAATCCGGAATGGCGTCGTACTGGAGCTTGCCCTTGCCGGCGAAGTCCCAGAACACGTCCGCCTTCGACAGCAACTGCGTCAGGTCCTTGTCGCGGCTGACGATCGTCGACGGGCGCTCGAGGCGCCGGCCGTGCATGACCAGCGTGCCGATCAGGTCGTCGGCCTCGTACAGCGGGTCGGCGCAGGACATGATGCCGAGCGCGGCGGTGAAGCGCCGGCACTGCGCGAACTGCCGCTTGAGTTCCTCAGGGGCGGGTTCCCGGTTCGCCTTGTACGCCGGGTAAATCGACGTGCGAAACGACGTCGTCAGCGATTCGTCGAATGCGACGGCGACGTGATCCGGCCGCACCTGCTCGAGGAAATCGCCGAGGAAGCGGCAGTAGCCGTACAGCGCGTTGACCGGGTTCCCGTCGCCATCGACCATGTCATCCGGCATGGAGTAGTACGCCCGGAAGACGTAGACGCTCGCGTCGATGAGGTACTGCATCGCGGCAGTATAACCTGCTGCGGGTCGCGTCGGCCTCAGGCCGACGGCTGCTGCTGCGTGACGCAGTGAACGCCGCCACCGCCGAGGGACAGGTGGTGGATGGGCACCTGCACGATCTCGCGGTCGGGGTACAGCCGCGCGTAGGTTTCGACGGCTTCCGCATCCTGGTCGTAGCCGTAGCCGGGCACGATGACCGCGCCATTGGCGAGGTAGGAATTCACGTAGGAACTGCAGCCGCCGTTCCAGCGCTCCGGCCGGTAGCTGCCCTCCTGGATGAACTCGAGTTCGATCACGCGGCCGCGGGCATCCCGGACCCGCGTGAGCGCTTCGCGATTGCGCTCGCAGATCGGGTGGTGCGGGTCGCCGCGGTCGCGGTTGATCTCGACGAGCAGGCGCCCGGGTTCGATGAACGCGGCGATGCCGTCGACGTGACCGTCGGTCTCGGGGTCGCTCGGGTCGCCCGGAATCCAGATGACCTTCTCCGCGCCGAGCGTACGGCACAGTTCGGCCTCCACCTCGCGCTTCGACAGGTCCGGATTCCGGTTCCGGTTCAGGAAACAGGTCTCGGTGGTGATGACCGTGCCTTCGCCATCGACCGTGACACCGCCGCCTTCGGCGACGAGGTCGCTCGCGTAGCGGCGCACACCGACGAGATCGAGGATCCGACGACCCATCAGCGCATCCTGGTCGTAAGGTTCGTACTTGCCGCCCCAGGCATTGAACGTGAACGTCGAGCCCGCGAGGCCGGCCTCGCCGGTCAGGAAATTCGGCCCCGAGTCGCGCGCCCAGGAGTCGTCGATCGGCATCTCGATCACGTCGACGTTGTCGTGCAACAGCGCGCGTGCCTGCTCCACGCGGTCCGGCGGCGCCAGCATCTTGACGGGCTCGAATCGTGCAATCGTGTTCGCGACCGCCGCGTAGTCCTGCCGGACGCTCTCGCTGTCGGCCCACAATCCCTTCCGGCAGGGCCAGGCCATCCAGCAGGCATCGTGATGCGCCCATTCCGCCGGCATGCGGTAGCCGTCGTCGCGGGGATCGTCGCGTGCCATCACGGCGCCGCCGCCACGCCGGGGACGGGCCGGTACCGGGCCGAGATCACGAAGCCGATGAGTGCGAGGACGAATATCAGGATAGCCAGCATGAACACCCGCGCGTAGTGCCCGCCGGCCACGGCGGTGGCCGCGAGACCCGGCCCGACGGCACTCCCCAGCGTCGACAGCGACGTGCCGGCGGCGATGACGCTGCCGCGACGATCGAGGTCCGCCAGCAGCGACTGGATGTACGGCAGGCAGAACGCCCACGAAAACCCGAGGCAGCAGCCGCCCGCCACGTAGCCGGCATAGGACGGCGCCGCCATCAGGACGAGAAGGCCTGCGATCGCGAGGCTGATCCCCGCAATCAGCGGCCGCAGCGTGCCGAATCGATGCCCGAGCAGGACGATTGCGAATGCACCGGGAATGCCGATCAGCGACGCAAAGAGCAGCGCGATCCCGATCCGGTGCTCGTCCAGCCCCTGCGCGACACCGAAGCGCTCGATGTAGGTGAACTGGGCGTTGTTCGCTGCCTCGAACAACGTGAAGCCTGCGATGCCGGCAATGGCGGCCAGCGTCAGCAGGATGCCCATCTCAGTGCGCTTGCGGGCCGCATCGCCGCTCGCGCCCGCCTTGCCCGGCAGGCCTCGCGCGAAGGACAGGGCCAGCAGGTCCAGCAGCGCGAAGACGACGAACAGGCCGCGCGCACCGAGCTCGTCCGAAAAGACGGGAACCAGGTACAAGCCGACGCCGCTGACGATGAACTGCAGGGTGACGAACAGCCCGTAGCCGCGGTCGTAATCCTCGTAGCGCGGGAATGCCGACGCCGCGCAGACGTACGCGGCACCCAGCCCGACGCCGGCCACGAGCCGTGCGGCCAGGAAGGCCGTTCCGGACCCGACGAGAGCCGCCGATGCGAGGTCCGCGACGACCGCAATCACGAGTCCCGCGACGGCGACCTGCCGCAGGCTCAGGTGATGCATCCGGAACGCCATCGCGAGCCCGATGGCTGCGGCACCGAAAAAATTCAGTGACGCGGACCACCCGGCGATCGAATCGGACATGCCGGCCTGGTCGACCAGCACCCCGACCATCGCCGGCAGCACCAGCAGCGGCATCAGGGTTACCGTGCCAATGAGCGAGAAGACGGCGAACCGCCCGTAGTCAGGCGCCGATCGCACTCAGCCGGCCGTGGCCCGCGTGCGCCCGTCGAGGGTCAGCAACGGCGAATAGAGATCGGGCCTGCGGTCACGGAACACGCCCCAGCTGCGCCGGTACTCGCGGATCGCGTCCAGGTCGAACGTGTGTGTCAGCACCTGTTCCGACTCGCGGTCGGCCTCGCACAACAGCTGCCCCTGCGGCCCGGCAATGAACGACGAGCCGTAGAAGTCCATGCTCTTCCCGTCGCTCGACTCCGTACCGATGCGGTTCGACGCAACGACCGGCACGATGTTCGCCGCCGCGTGACCGCGCATCGTCATCTGCCAATGGTCCTTGCTGTCGAGCTCCGGGTCGTATTCCTCGCTGCCGATCGCCGTCGGGTACAGCAGGATCTCGGCACCCCGCAGGACCATGGCCCGCGCCGCTTCCGGGAACCACTGGTCCCAGCAGATGCCGGTGCCGATCGTGCCGTAGCGGGTGTCGAACACGCGGAAACCCGTGTCGCCGGGACTGAAGTAAAACTTCTCCTCGTACAGCGGGAAGTCCGGGATGTGGCTCTTGCGGTAGCTGCCGAGCACGCTCCCGTCGGCGTCGATAATGGCCACCGTGTTGTAGTGCGTGAGACCGGCCTTCTCGAAGAACGAGACCGGCAACACGACCGATCGCGCCTTCGCGATCGAGCGCAGGCGCTCGACGGTCGGGTGATCCTCCAGCGGTTTCGCGAGGTCGAAGTGCCGGTTCTGTTCGTCGATGCAGAAGTACGGCGTCTCGAACAGCTCCTGCAACAGGACAACCTGCGCGCCTTCGTCCGCCGCCCGGTGCACGAGCGACTCCGCGCGCGCGACGTTCTCGTCGACGTCCCAGGTGCAGCGCATCTGCGTTGCGGCGACCGTGACTTTCATAGTTGTCTCGCGCATCGGGGAGAATGCATCGAGTTAATGCGCCAGGCCGTGGCGTGTCAAGCCGTTGCCAGCATCGTTGCGAGCGTCGCCGGGGCATCGACGATGGCATGCGCGCCGGCGTCGACGAGTTCATCGCGGGAGCCGAAGCCCCAGGTGACGCCAACCGCGTGCAGCCCGTTCGCACGGCCCGCCTCGATGTCGTAGCGGCGGTCGCCGATCATCACGCCCGGGCCTTCCATCTTCATCTTCGCGCGCGCCCAGCGCAGCAATTCGTCTTTCCGCGTGCGCGTGCCGTCGAGTTCCGAGCCGAAGATCTCGATGAAGTAGCGGCCGAGGTCGAAGTGCTCGAGGATGCGCTTCGCGAACACGGTCGGCTTTGCGGTCGCGACGTAGGCCGGGATGCCGTGTGCCGTGATTTGCTCCAGGAGATCGCGGATGCCCTCGTAGGGCTCGTTCTCGCGCCAGCCGCGCTCGTCGTAGCGCTCGCGGTAGTACGCGAAGACCTGCTCCTCGCGCTCCGGGCCGACCAGCGTCGCAAGCGAGTTCCGGATCGGCGGACCGATCAGCCAGTTGAGGTCGTCGTCGGGCACCGGGATGCCGGCGCGACCGATCGCGTGCCGGAGCGAGCCCACGATGCCGGCGCTCGAGTCCGTCAACGTGCCGTCGAGATCGAAGAAAACCGGTGGCCGGCTTCCGCTCATGCCGGCTTGCCCGAGAGACTCAATGTGCCGGTGCTCAGTCGTGGAAGTGCGTATCGATGACGTCTTTGCCGGAGAACAGGTGGTCCGTCAGCCGGGCATGCAACGGGCTCGAGCGCGGAATGTGCGCCAGCAGGTACTGCATCTGGTCGGCCAGTACGCGCCGGCCCTTGAGATAAATGTACTCCGCGTAGGTCGGCGTGAACGGCACGGCGATCAGCTCCATCGACGCTTGCTCCGGCGTGCGCCCGCCCTTGAAGTTGTTGCAGCGCCGGCACGCGGTCGCCACGTTGTTCCACCGGTCCCTGCCGCCCTGCGAAATCGGCGTGATGTGGTCGCGCGTCAGGTCGCGCGTCGGGAAACGCATCGCGCAGTACAGGCAGATGTTCGCATCGCGCTTGAACAGCGTGCGGTTGTTCAGTGGCGGCACGTACTTGTCACGGTTCTTCGACAGGCTCTGGCTGGTGCCGTGGGTCGCGATGATCGAATTGACGTCGATCTTGCTGCGCCGGCCATCGAACGAACGAAATCCGCCGAAGACCGTGTACAGGCGCGTGCCGCAGTCGTACGCGACCTGCTCCGCATGGTACAGACGCACCGCCTCGCGGTAATCGATCCACTCCAGTGGCATACCGGCGACGTCGGTGCGCAGGACCTGCTGCGCGATGTCGGAAGCCATTCCAGCGAGCATATGCACACTCCGCATTCCTGCCGAGACTCATTGTCCCTGCACAGCGTGCAACAGCCATGTTGCAACGCTGTTAAAACGAAGTGTGCCGCAGCCGCCGGAAAAAGCAACTGGGGGAAAGGCTTAGGGCCGGAAAACCCGCCGGTCAGAGGGCCTTCAGTACCGCGTCCAGCGTGTCCTTCGCGTCGCCGAACAGCATCCGGGTGTTCTCCTTGAAGAACAGCGGGTTCTGCACGCCGGCGTAGCCGGTCGCCATGCTGCGCTTCAGCACGATCGTGGTGTCGCCCTTCCAGCACTCCAGCACCGGCATGCCCGCGATAGGGCTGTCCGGCACTTCCTGGGCCGACGGGTTCACGATGTCGTTCGCGCCGATCACGACGGAGACATCGACGTCCGGGAAGTCGTCGTTGATCTCGTCCATCTCGAACACGATGTCGTACGGCACCTTGGCCTCGGCCAGCAGGACGTTCATGTGCCCCGGCATGCGGCCCGCGACCGGGTGGATGCCGAAACGCACGTTGACTCGCTTCGCCCGGAGCGCTTTCGTGATCTCGAAGACGGTGTGCTGCGCCTGTGCGACGGCCATGCCGTAGCCCGGGATGATCATCACTTCCTTCGCGCCGGCAAGCAGCGCCGCCGTCTCCTGCGCATCGATCGGCACCACTTCGCCCTGCTCGGCGTCCCCGCTCGACGCCGACGTTCCGCCCCCGGTGCCGAAACCCCCGGCGATGACGTTCAGGAACTTGCGGTTCATCGCGCGGCACATGATGTAGGACAGGATCGCGCCGCTGGAGCCGACCAGCGCACCGGTCACGATCAGCAGGTCGTTGGACAGCATGAATCCCGTCGCCGACGCCGCCCAACCCGAGTAGCTGTTCAGCATCGAGACCACGACCGGCATGTCGGCGCCACCGATGGCCATGACCATGTGAATGCCGAACAGCAGCGCAATCACGGTCATGACGATGAGCGGCGTCATGCCGCCACCCGCCGCCGACTCGATGACGAACGCGCGGCCGAACCAGATCGCCGCGATGAGCAGACCGAGATTCAGCCAGTGGCGCGCCGGCAGCAGCAGCGGCTTGCCGCCGATGCGGCCGGACAACTTGCCGAACGCAATCACGGAACCGGAGAACGTGACCGCACCGATCAGGATGCCGAGGTAGGTCTCGATGTCGTGGATCGTCTTTTCGACGCCGGTGAGCACCGTCGAGTGATCCATGAAGTTCGCGAAGCCGACAGCGACCGCCGCGAGGCCGACGAGGCTGTGCAGGATCGCGACGAGTTCCGGCATCTGCGTCATCTGAACGCGGCGTGCGAGCAGCATGCCGATGCCGCCGCCAATGACGAGCGCGGCGACCAGGATGCCGTAGTGCTGCGTGACGACACCGAACACCGTCGCCAGCAACGCGATCGCCATGCCGGTGATGCCGTACCAGTTGCCGCGCCGCGCGGTTTCCTGGTTCGACAATCCGCCGAGCGCCAGGATGAACAGGATGGTCGCCGCGATGTAGGCGACCGTGACGATTCCGCTGCTCAACATGACGGCCTCACTTCCGGAACATTTCGAGCATGCGCCGCGTGACGGCGAAGCCGCCTGCGATGTTGATGCTCGTGATGAGTACGGTGAAGGCCGCGATCCACATGATCAGTGAACTGGCGGACGACACCTGCAGCAACGCACCGATGATGATGATCGACGAGATGGCGTTCGTCACGCTCATGAGCGGTGTGTGCAGCGCCGGCGTGACGTTCCAGATGACCATGTAGCCCACGAAGCAGGCCAGCACGAAAACCGTGAAGTGCGCCATGAACGACGGCGGCGCGACGGCACCGAGACCGAACAGCGCGAGGCCGCCGATGGCCAGCGCGGCGATCGGACCGAACACCGACGGCTTCGCCGGCTCGGGCGCGGGTGGGGGCGGCGCGGCCGCGGCCTGCTTCGGCGCGGCCGAGAGTTTCGGCGCGGGCGGCGGCCAGGTGGTTTCGCCGTCCTTGCAGACGGTCGCGCCGCGGATGACCTCGTCCTCCATGTCGACGACGATGTTGCCGTCCTTCGCGGGCGTGAGGTCGGTCAGCAGGTGCCGCAGGTTCGTCGCGTACAGCTGGCTCGCCTGCGCGGCGAGCCGGCTCGGCAAGTCCGTGTAGCCGATGATCGTCACGCCGTGCTCGACGATCACCTTGTCTTTCTGCGTCAACTCGCAGTTGCCACCGGTCTCCGCGGCCAGGTCGACGATGACGCTGCCGTCTTTCATCGACGCGACCATCTCGGCCGTCCACAGGCGCGGCGCCGGCTTGCCGGGAATCAGTGCGGTCGTGATGACGATGTCGACGTCCTTCGCCTGCTCGGCGAACAGCGCCATCTCGGCCGCGATGAACTCCTCGCTCATCACTTTCGCGTAGCCGCCCTCGCCGGAACCGTCCTCGTCGGCGAAGTCGAGCATCAGGAACTCGGCGTCCATGCTCTCGACCTGTTCCTTCACTTCCGGCCGCGTGTCGAACGAGCGGACGATCGCGCCCATGCTCTTCGCGGCGCCAATCGCGGCAAGGCCGGCAACGCCCGCACCGATGACCAGGACCTTGGCCGGCGGCACCTTGCCGGCAGCGGTGATCTGGCCGGTGAAGAAGCGGCCGAAGTGCTGCGCGGCCTCGACCACGGCCCGGTAGCCGCCGATGTTCGCCATCGAACTCAACGCGTCCATCTTCTGCGCCCGCGAGATGCGTGGCACGCTGTCCATCGCCATGACGGTAGCGCCCGTCTTCGTGAGCTTGTCGAGGAGTTTCGGGTTCTGCGCCGGCCACAGGAACGAGATCAGCGTCTGGCCGGCACGCAGGCCGTCGCTTTCCCCGCCTTCCGGCGCACGCACCTTGAGGATGATGTCCGAGTCGCGCCACACGTCGGCGGCGCTGACGATATCGCAGCCGGCCGCGCGGTAAGCGTCGTCCGTGTAACTCGACGCGTCGCCGGCGCCGGTTTCGACTGCAACCGAAAAACCGAGTTTCGCGAGTTCCTTCGCGACGTCGGGCGTCGTCGCGACGCGTTTCTCACCCGGGTGAGTTTCGCTTGGTACACCGATCTTCATCTGGGCCCCTCCAGCACGAGGGGCGTACTCTATCCAAATTCAATCGGCCGCGCACACTCCCGAATTCGCGTCAGGGCCGTTTCTCGCTACCGCCCGGTGGCGGCCGCCGGCGCTCCCGCAATCGTTCGAGCACGGCCTCGCGTTCCTCCGGCGTCATCGTCTGCCAGCGTTCCCGCAGCGCCTCGCGACGCTCGCGGTTCAGGGACTGGAACTCACGGAACTGACGCCGTATGCGCTGCTGCTCCTCGGGCGGCAGCTCCTGGAACGTCTGCAGCTTGTCCCGAATGCGGCCGCGCCGGTCGTCGGGCAGCGCACGCCAGTTGTCGAGTCGTTCGCGCGCCCGCTCCTGTTCTTCCGGCGTCAACTCCGACCAGCGCGCCGCGAACTGGACTAACCGCTTGCGGCGTTCCGGCGCGATACGCTCCCAGTCGTCCGCGAAGCGCGCGAGCACTTCCTGCTGCTGCGTGTCGAGCTCGACCCAGCGAGGTCCGTCGTCGGCCTGCGCGAGACCCGCAATCAGCAGTACGGCGACCGCGACCGCCCGGCGCCTGCCGTGAGTGCGGTCAGCCGGCGTCATGGCCCTCTTCCAGCGCCTGCTGTTCCATCCAGGCGTAGAACTCGAGATCTTCCAGCATCTCGATGCTGTCACCGCCGAGCAGGATCTCGATGTCGGTATCACCGGGCAGCGTCGGCTCGACCTCCGGCGCGCGCAGCAGGATCGCGGTGACCGCGATCGCAGTCGCGAGCCCGGCCGCCGGCATCCACCGGAACCAGGCCGGACGTCGCGCCGGGCCCGCGGCGTCGAGCGCCGCCTGGCGGCCTCGCGCCAGTGCCGACCGCGTGCCGGCATCGAGCTGCCGGACACTGTCGTCGAATCGTGCCTTCGCCGCCCGGACAAAGACGTCGTCCTCGTTGCGGTGAGATGTCATGACCAGTGTTCTCCCAATCTGTCCCGAAGCGTGTGCACGGCCCGGGAGTAATGTGTCTTCACACTGCCGTCGGAGCAACCCATCGCCGCCGCGGTCGCGGCGACGTCCAGGCCCTCGAACGTCCGCAACATGAACGCCTCCTGTTGCCGTTCCGGCAGCCGGCGGATCGCCTCCGCCAGTGCCGCCATCGCCTCGCCGGACGCGAGCAACTCGTCCGGCGTGCGCCCGCCGGGGTCCGGCGCCTCGGCTATTGCATCGCGCCCCTCGCCATCGTCCGGCCGGCGACCGAACCACACCATGACGCGCCGCCGAACCTTCTGGCGCCGGTGCCAGTCGCGGATGCCATTCTGCAGGATGCGGTAGTAGATCGGCGTCCACTCCGCGATCGGCCGGGCAAGGTAGGACCTCGCCAGCCGGATCGCGGCATCCTGCACCAGGTCGAGCGCCTCGTCCCGGTCGCGCACGGCGATCTCGGCAATGCGCAACGCGCGCCCCTCGACGCCGGCCAGGAACCGGTTCAGTTCGCGTTCGTCAGGCAGTGCCCCGTCTCCGCTGCGCGCCGCGTCCGTGAGGTCGAGCGTACAGGGTACGGCGCCGCTGTTCATCGGGTCGTTTCCATGGCCTTGGCCCACTTGACTCCGTCACGCCGTCCTCTAACGTGTCCTGCCCTTTCTAACGATTCCGGGCCGCGCGCGTTGACACGCGGCCCGGTGCCTCCCCGCGGCGCTATACACCATTGATTGGAAACGGTTTTTGAGTACTGAGCCCATCCTGCGCGTCGCGCTCCCGGTGCCGCTGTCGCGGCTGTTCGACTACCGGCCTCCCGCCGGCGGGGCGCTGCCGGCGGTAGGCGCCCGCGTGCGGGTGCCGTTCGGCCGCCGCCGGCTGACCGGGCTGGTCATGTCGCACGCGGCGGGCTCCGAACTGCCGCCGGAGCGCCTGAAACGCGCGGAGGCGGTGCTCGACGAGCGCGCGCTCCTCGACGACGACGCGCTGTGGCTCGTGCAGTTCGCCGCGGACTACTACCACCACCCGGTCGGGGAATCTGTCGCGACCGCCCTGCCGGCCGTGCTGCGGCAGGGCGAAGCGCTGCACCCGACGGCGACGGTTTGCCGCGCGACGGCGGACGGCGGGAATGCCGACATCGATGCACTCGAGCGTCGCGCGCCGAAGCAGGCGGAACTGCTCCGGCATCTCCTCGATGCCGGCGACGACGGCGTCCTGCACGCACAGCTCGACGACATGCTCGCGAACTGGCGGCGCGCGTACGCGGCGCTGCGCGACAAGGGTCTCGCCACGTCGGAAGAGCGTCGCGCGAGTGATCGGCGTCCGCCGGTCGAACTCGACGCGACGCCCGGCCCCGACCTGAACGACGCGCAGCGCGACGCCGTCGACGCGGTGCGCGCCGCCGACGGGTTCGGCGCCTTCGTGCTCGACGGCGTGACCGGCAGCGGCAAGACGGAGGTCTACCTGCACTTGATCGCCGACTGCATCGCGCGCGGCGAGCAGGCGCTGGTGCTCGTCCCCGAGATCGGGCTCACGCCGCAACTCGTTGCCCGCTTCCGCGAGCGTCTCGGGGTGGACCCGGAGCTGCTGCACTCAGGGCTGACCGACACGGCCCGGCTGGCCGCGTGGCGCCGCGCGCGCAGCGGCCAGGCGACCGTCGTCGTCGGCACGCGGTCCGCGGTCTTCGTGCCGCTTGCGTGCCCGGGTCTCGTGGTCGTCGACGAGGAGCACGACCCGTCGTTCAAGCAGCAGGACGGGCTGCGCTACTCGGCGCGCGACCTGGCCATCGCGCGTGCGAAGCGCGCCGGCGTGCCCGCGGTTCTCGGGTCCGCGACGCCGACGTTGGAGATGCTTAAGCATTGCCGAGACGACAATTACCGGCACCTGCGCCTGCCCGCGCGGGCCGGCGGCGCCGAGGCCCCGGTGATCCGGCTCGTCGACACGGTCCGGCACGCGGCGGACGACGGCCTGAGCGACCCGGTGCGGCAGGCCATGCGCTCGCACCTCGACGCCGGCGGACAGGTGCTCGTGTTCCTGAACCGGCGCGGCTTCGCCCCGACGCTGATCTGCTCCGCCTGCGGCCACGTCGCCGGCTGCCGTCGCTGCGACGCCCGGCTCACCGTGCACGCGAGCGCCGGGCAGTTGCGCTGCCACCATTGCGGCGCCCAGCGCCCGCTCGACCCGCACTGCGAGGAGTGCGGCGAGGCGGTGCGCCCGCTCGGCGCCGGCACCGAGCGCCTCGAAGACACGCTGCGCGCCGCATTCCCGGCGCGCACCGTCACGCGCATCGACAGCGACAGCGTGCAGCGCCGCGGCGCGATGGACGACGCGCTCGCGGCCGCAACGGCCGGGTCGGCGGAGATCCTCGTCGGCACGCAGATGCTGTCGAAAGGGCACCACTTCCCGCAGCTAACGCTCGTCTGCGTCGTCAACGCGGACCAGGGCCTGTTCGGCACGGACTTCCGTGCCGACGAACGCATGGCACAGTCGATCATCCAGGTGGCCGGACGCGCCGGACGCGAGCAGCGCCGTGGCGAGGTACTGATCCAGACGGCGTTTCCCGCGCACCCGTTCTGGCGGCGGCTGCTGGACGGCGGCTACGTCGGCGTCTCCGCCGACGCGCTGGCCGAGCGCGAGGCCACGCACTGGCCGCCGTTTTCGCGCCTGGCGCTGATTCGCGCGTCCGCGCACCGGCGGCAGGACGCGCACGCGTTTCTCGTCGTCGCCCGCGGGCTCGCGGCCGGGCTCGGCGGCGACCGGCTCGACGTGCTCGGGCCGGTCGACGCCGTCATGGCCCGCAAGGCGGGCCGCTACCGCGCCCAGTTGCTGCTGCGCAGCGGGGACCGCGCGGCATTGCACACGGCGCTTCGAGCACTGCGTCCGGCGCTCGAAGACGACCCGGCGGCGCGACGGGTACGATGGTCCGTCGACGTCGACCCGATCGAGCTGTACTAGGCCGGCATCGGAAGCCCATTCTTGCGTTAATTCCCGTAGAATCGCGGCTCGCTACCGGCGCCCCACCGACAACACCACACATGAAGTCACTCGTTGCACAACTCGTTGCCGACGCCCTGTCGTCGCTTCCAGACCTTGCCGAAGCCGCGGCCGGCATCGACGTAGCCGGCTCGATCGAGCGCACGCGCGATCCTGCGCACGGCGATTTCGCGACAAACGTCGCGATGCGCCTCGCGAAGCCGGCCCGGGCGAAGCCCCGCGACATCGCCGGGGCGTTGATCGGCGCGCTTCCGGACCACCCGTCGGTCACCCGCGTCGAGATCGCCGGGCCGGGCTTCATCAACTTCCACCTGGGCGGCGCCGCGTTCCACGCGGAGGTGGCCGCGATCCTGGCGCAGGGCGCGGACTACGGGCGGCAGCCTGCCCGCGAGGCGCCGAAGATCCTGCTCGAGTTCGTGTCCGCGAATCCCACGGGCCCGCTGCACGTCGGCCACGGCCGTCACGCGGCCTACGGCGCGTCCGTCGGCAACCTGCTCGAAGCCGCCGGCTACCCGGTGACGCGCGAGTACTACGTGAACGATGCCGGCCGGCAGATGGATATCCTGGGCGCCAGCGTGTGGCTGCGGCACCTGGAGCTCCGCGGCGTCGAGGTGCCGTTCCCGCGCGCCGGCTACCGCGGCGCTTACATCCGCGACATCGCCGCCGCCATCGACACCACCGGCGTCGCGGAGGTCGCGACGGCGGACGTGCTGGCCGGCCTGCCGGAGGACGGACCGAAGGATGCGAAAGACGCGACGGCGGAGCAGCGCGAAGCGAACCGGGCGCAGCGCGAGGCCTACGTCGAGGCGATCATCGCGAAGGCGAAGGCGTTGCTCGGCGAGGAGGGCTTCGACCACGTCCGCCAGCAGTCGCTCGATGCCATCCTCGACGACATCAAGGACGACCTCGCGGAGTTCGGCGTGGTCTTCGACAACTGGTACTCCGAGCAGAGCCTCACGAAGACGGGCCGCATCGACGACGCGCTCGACGTGCTGCGCGAGCGCGGCGTCCTGTACGAGAAGGACGGCGCGACCTGGTTCCCTGCCACGCGGTACGGCGACGAAAAGGACCGTGTCGTCGTGCGCGACAACGGCGTGAAGACCTATTTCGCATCGGACATCGCGTACCACTTCGACAAGCGCGAGCGCGGTTTCGACCGCCTCATCGACATCCTCGGCGCGGACCACCACGGCTACGTCGCGCGCGTGCGCGCGGGACTCGAGGCCATGGGCTACGATGGCGCCGACCTCGACGTCGAGCTCGTGCAGTTCGTCGCGCTGTACCGCGGCGGCGAGAAAATGCAGATGTCGACGCGCAGCGGCGAGTTCGACACGCTGCGCCAGCTGCGAGCCGAGGTCGGCAACGACGCCGCGCGTTTCTTCTACGTGTCGCGCTCGAACGACCAGCACCTCGACTTCGACCTCGACATTGCGAAATCGCAGTCGAACGACAACCCGGTCTACTACATCCAGTACGCGCACGCGCGCATCGCGAGCGTATTCCGCCAGCTCGGCGAGAAGGCGCTCGCGCACGATACGGCGAACGGCCTGGCGAAGCTCGGCCTGCTCGACGAGCCCCAGGTCCGCCCGCTGATGACGGCGCTGTCACGCTATCCCGAGATCATCGAGCTCGCGGCCGCGAACCGGGCGCCACAGCACCTCGTGCACTACCTGCGCGACCTCGCGAACGACTTCCACAGCTGGTACAACGCCTGCGTGTTCCTGGTCGACGACGCGGACCTCCGCGACGCGCGCCTGGTGCTCTGCCGCGCGACGCAGGTCGTCATCGCGAACGGCCTCGACATCATCGGCGTCAACGCGCCGGAGGCGATGTAGTGGCAGCGAAGCGAAAACGGCGCTCGAGCCGCCAGAACCGCAGGAGCGACCCGGCATACCCGGGCTGGCTGTACGGCGTGTTCGGCCTTGCCGTCGGCCTTTCGGTCGCGGCCGCGATCTGGTTCAGCGACCGCCGCGCGACCCCGGCGGAGCCCGTGGCAGCCCGGCGGGCGCCCGCGAGCCTCGAGTCGGCCCTCGACGAGAACGGCGAAGCCGCAGCGAGTACCGCGGCCGCGAAGCCCGCGCCGGTCGATGACGCCGAGCCGAAGAAGGGCCGCTTCGACTTCTACGAGATGCTGCCGGTCTTCGAGGTGGTCGTGACTGAGGAGGAGGCGAACGTGTCCCGCGACACGGAGCCGCAGGCGGTCGTGGAACCCGGCGTCTACATGCTCCAGGCCGGCTCGTTCTCGGCCTGGGCCGACGCCGACCGGCGACGCGCCGAGCTCGGGCTGCAGGGCATCGAGTCGAGCATTCAGAAGGTCGCGATCGACGACAAGACCTACCACCGTGTCCGCATCGGCCCGATCACCGATCTGGACGAACTGAACCTGCTGCGAAGCCGCCTGCGCGCCGCGAAGATCGACGTGCTGCGGATTCGTCTCGGAGACTGAGCTGCGCTGGCTGCGGCTCCTGTTGCTGTTCGCCGCCGGGCCCGCGGCCTGGGCGGATGAGGCATCGCCCGGCCGGCTGACGATCGCCGCCGTCGGCGACATCATGATCGGCACCGAGTACCCCGAGAACCGGCTGCCGTCGGACGACGCGGCGAACTACTTCGCGGACGTCAGGCCCTGGCTCGTTGACGCGGATGTCACGTTCGGCAATCTCGAGGGCGTGCTGGCCGACGAGGGCGAGCCCGGCAAGAAGTGTTCGAACCCGGCCGCCTGCTACCGTTTCCGCATGCCGACCCGTTACGCGCAGCGCTTCGTCGACGCAGGCTTCGACGTGCTGAGCCTTGCGAACAACCACGCCCGTGACTTCGGCGAGGAAGGGCGCACGACGACGATGCGCGTTCTGAACGGGGCCGGCATCCTGCACACCGGCCGTGTCGGCACCGTCGCGTCCTTCGAAAAGAACGGCCTCACGATCGCGGTCATCGGCTACGCGGTCACGCGCAACTCGAACATGATGCTCGATTACCGGTTCGCCGAGCGCACGATTCGCGGGCTGTCCGCAGACCACGACATCGTCATCGTCGCCTTCCACGGCGGCGCCGAGGGCGCGGATTACACGCATGTAAGTTTCGGCGAGGAGGAGTACTACGGCGAGCCGCGCGGCGACGTCGTGCGTTTCTCTCGAATGGCGGTCGACGCCGGCGCGGACCTCGTCCTCGGTCACGGGCCGCACGTCGTCCGCGCGATGGAACGCTACAACGACCGGCTCATCGCCTACAGCCTCGGCAACTTCGCAACGGCATTCGGCATCAGCATCAGCGGCCTGAAGGGCGTCGCACCGATCCTCGTCGCGACGCTGGACGCGGACGGCCGCTTCGTCGAGGGCGAGATCGTCTCGACGGTGCAGCGGCGGCCGCACCACGTCCTGCCGGATGCCGGCGGGCGGGCCCTGCGCGAGATCCGGCGGCTGAGCATGGCGGACTTCGGCGAGCCGGGCCTCGCGTTCCTGGACGATGGCCGCCTGCTGCCGGCGGAACGCGCGCCCGTCGCGCGCCGGACCGACTTCGGGCCGGACGACAACCCGGGCGACGACGGGCCGATCGTCTGCAAGGAAGACTGGCTGTGGCTCGTCGAGTCGACGGTGAAGGCTCCGGGTGCGGCCGCGCTCGGTCCCGAGCCCGGCTCCGCGGCATGGCAACGGCTCGTCGGCGAAAAGCTCGGCGTTCCGGCGGCCGACGTCCGCGAGCCGGTGAGCCCCGCCTGGTGCGAACGCATCGACCGGCGCGTGTCGCCGTACCGGTACCCGGGCGACTAGGCGCCGCGCGTGCAGATGTCACTGCTGGCGTGGGCCCTGTTGCTGGCGTTGTCCTGCCTGTGGGGCTCCTCCTACTTCGTCATCGAGATCGCGCTCCGCGACCTGCCGGTCATGACGATCGTCGCCTTCCGCCTCGTGCTGGCGGCGCTCGTCCTGTGGCTCGTCGTCGCCGCGACCGGCAATGCGGGCAAGGTTCCGCGCTCGCTGCGCGCCTGGGGCGTGTTCGCCATCATGGGGCTGCTGAACAACGTGGCGCCGTTCCTGCTGATCGTCTGGGGCCAGACCGAGATCACGTCGAGCCTCGCGTCGATCCTGAACGCGACCACGCCGATCTTCGCCGTGGTCGTCGCGGCGCTCGTCCTGCGCGACGAGCCGATCACGCGCCTGCGCGTGGTCGCCGTGCTGATCGGCTTCGCGGGCGTCATCGTCATGGTCGGCCCGGACGCGTTGCACGACCTCGGGCGAAACGTCCTGGCGCAGTTCGCCGTCGTGCTGGCCGGCCTGTCGTACGCGTGCGCGAGCGTGTACGGACGCCGCTACCTGGCGGCCGGCGTGCCGCCCTCCGTCAACTCGGCCTGCCAGGTCTCGATGTCGGCCTGCATGCTGCTGCCGTTCGCCATCGCCGAGGGCGGCATCGCAGAACTTGCCGCCGCCACACCGTCGAGCTGGGCCGCGTTGCTGTCGCTGGCCGTGCTGTCGACCGCGCTGGCCTACCTGCTGTACTTCCGGCTGCTGGCCACGGCCGGCGCGACGAACCTGATGCTCGTCACCTTCCTGATTCCGGTCACGGCCATCCTGCTCGGCACGACGCTGCTCGGCGAGGTCCTGCACACGTCCGAAATCGGCGGCATGCTGCTGATCGCGCTGGCGCTCGTTGTCATCGACGGCCGCGTCTTCCGCCGACGCCGTTCTCCCCCGGTCAGTCGTCCCCGATCGACTTGAAGTCCACACCGAGCGAGCGCAGCTTGCGGTACAGGTGGGTGCGCTCCATGCCGACGCGTTTCGCGAGCTGACCGACCTTGCCGTCGCAGAGGACGAGCTGCTGCTGGAGGTACGCACGCTCGAACTGCTCGCGCGCCTCGCGCAGCGGCAGTGCGAGCAGATCCTGTTTCACGAGCGGTTCGTCCGACGACGGCGATTCGTTGATCTCGGCCTCCACCTCGGCGAGCGAGATGTCGTCCTCGCGGCCCGTGAGCAGCAAGCGCCGGACCAGGTTCTTCAGCTCGCGCACGTTGTCGGGCCACGGGTAGTTGCGCAGGCGGTTCTGCGCGGCGACGCTGAAGCGGCGAAACGCGAGACCGTCGGCATCGACGAACTTGTCGACGTAGTAGCTGAGCAGCTCGGGGACGTCCTCCGCGTACTCCCGCAGCGGCGGCACGTTCAGCGTCAGGATCTGCAGGTGCGACAAAAGGTCGCGCCGCAGGCTGCCGGCGGCCACGCGTGCCTCGAAGTCCGCTGCAACGGTCGCGATGACGCGCGCATCCAGCCGGACCGGCGTCTTGCCGCCCACGCGCAGGAATTTTCCGTCCTCGAGCACGCCGAGCAGGATCTTCTGGCCCGTTTCATTCAGGTCACCGAGCTCGTCGATGATCAGCGTGCCCTGGCCGGCGCGTTCGAACGCGCCTGCGTTGATGCCGTCGTCATCTTCGCTGCCCAGCAACTGCTCCTCGACGTTGCTGGCGGTGAGCGATGCGGCGGTGACGCTGATCAGCGGCTCGTCCGCGCGGCGGCTCAGCGCGTGCATGTAGCGCGCGAACGCGCCGCGCCCGGTGCCGGGTTCGCCGGACAGCAGGACGCTCGCATCGTGGCGCGCATACTGTTGTGCCTTCTCGCGCAGGCGCTGCATGCGCTCGCTGCGGCCGACCGGCGTCAGCAGCGCCGGCAGCGTGCCGCGCGCCTTGCCACCCGTGCTGCCGGAGGAGCGCAGTGCGCCCTCCACCGTGCGCAGCAGCTTCGCGAGCGACAGCGGTTTCTCGACGAAGTCGTAAGCCCCGAGCCGCGTCGCCTCGACAGCGGTGTCCACCGTCCCGTGACCGGACATCACGACGACGGGGCAATTCAACTCGTCGGCGTCGGACCACTCGCGCAGCAGCGTGATGCCGTCGGTGTCCGGCATCCAGATGTCCAGCAGGACCAGGTCGAAACGGGACGATGATTTCGCGTCCCGCGCCTCCTGCGCATTCGCGGCGACGGTCACGCCGTAGCCCTCTTCGCCGAGAATCTCCGAAATCAGCGCCCGGATATCTTCCTCGTCGTCGACGACGAGTACCTGTGAGTCTGTCACGCTCTCTCCCTCCGCGGTTCGCTCCTTGTCCCGGAGCCTTTGGCGATTTGTGCCTCACGCGCCGCTTCCGTGCGCGGCAGGCGAATGCTGATCATCGCGCCGCCGCCCTTGCGGTTGTCCGCGCGGATCGTTCCCATGTGTTCCTCGACGAGCTTCTTGACGATCGCGAGGCCCAGTCCGGTTCCCTTTGGTTTCGTGGTGACGTAGGGATCGAAGACCTGGCTCATGCTGCCGGTATCGAAGCCCGGCCCGTTGTCTTCCACCCGTATCTGCACCATGTCGATGCCGTCGACCTCGGCCGCGCAGACCTGCACGTCGACCTGCCCGTCGGTCGTGTTCTCGAGCGCCTCGATCGAATTGCGAATCAGGTTGTGCAGGATCTGGCGCACGCGCCCGACATCGGCGTCGATCAGCGGCATCGTCGGGTCGGACGTGACGACGATCTTCACGTTGCTCTCCTGCGCGCGGTACAGGTCGACGACTTCGTGCACGAGCTTGTCCAGGTCGAAGCGGCCAATCTCCATGTCCGGCGCGCGCGCGTAGTCGCTGAACGCATTGACCATTTCCTTCATCGCCTCGACCTGCTGCACGATCGTGTGCGTCGCGCGGTCCAGGATCTGCGCCTCCTCCTCGTCCATGCTCGCGAGGTACTTGCGCCGGAGCCGCTCCGCCGATAGCTGGATCGGCGTCAGCGGGTTCTTGATTTCGTGCGCGAGCCGCCGCGCGACCTCGCCCCAGGCCGCATCGCGCTGCGCCTGCAGCAGCGCGGTGATGTCGTCGAACACGATGACATAGCCCGGCGCCACGTTTTCCTCGAACGGCAGCGTAGTGCACGCGCAGGTGAGGACGCGGCGACCGACTTCGCCGCGCAGGACGATCTGCTCCCGCCAGTCCGTCTCGCCCGCGTCGAGGTGCACGCGCGCCACGTCGACGAACTGGTCGAGCAGTGGCTCGTTCTTCGCGATGTCGACCAGGCTCTCACCGATCCGGTTTTCGAGGTGCACGTTGAGAATCGCGCCGGACGCTTCGTTCGCGGTCCGAATCGTCAGGTCGTTGTTGACCGCGACGACGCCGGTCGACAGTCGCGCGAGAATGACCTCGAGGTTGCTGCGCTCGGCTTCCACCAGCGCCTGCGACTGGCTCGCCTCGCGCCGCGCGGAGGCGAGGCGCTGCGTCATGTCGTTGAACGAGCTGATCAGGAAGCCGATCTCGTCGCGCGACGGCGTCGGCAGTCGCGTGTCGAAGTCGCCCTTCGCTACGGCGCGCGTGCCGGCGACGAGGTCCTGGATAGGCTGCACGAGCCGGCGCGACAGGATCAGCGCGCCGTAGATCGCGGCGAGCAGGCTCAACATCAGCACGACCGTGAGCGTCAGGGTCAACGTGCTCTTCAGCGGTTCCCGCAGGTACAGGAGCTGCTGGTACTCCTTCAGCGAGGTTTCGACGCTGCTGGTCATGCGGCCGAGCCGCTCCGTGACCGGAAAGTGCGCCTGGATGATGCCGACCGGTTCAGCCCGGCCGCGGATGCCGAAGACGGTCGCCGTGCGTATCTCGTAGCGGCCGTCCTCGAGCGGGTCGAGGCTGACGAACGGGCGATTCTGTTGCGTCTGCAGCAGCACCTCCTCGGTCAGCGGCTCGGGCAATCGCGCCGACGAGCTGTCGGAACTCGTCGCCAGGATGCGTGCGTTGTCTCCGTACAACGTCATCTCACGCGCGCCGCTTTCGCGGCGCAGCATCGACAGCTCGAATATGAGCTGCCGTTCGCTGACCTCGCCAAGACGTTTTGCGGCACGCTGCGTATCGAGCAGGTGTTCGCGCTTCTGGATCTCCAGCACGGCCTGGCTCAGGCGCAGTGCGTTGTTGAGACCCTCCTCCACCTCGACGTCGAACCAGGTGTCGATGCCGCGGTTCAGGAACTGGTAGGAAAAGTAGAACACGACCAGCAGCGGCAGCACGGCAAGCCCGACGAACATTGCGACGATGCGCGCCTTCAGTCGCGAGCCCGGCACGTTCGCGTGGAACTCGCGCACCAGCCGGACGATGTTGCCGGCCATCAGCACGAACAGCACCAGCACGCCGACGATGTTGACCGACAGGATGACGATGTAGAGGCGGTTGAAGTCGTCCGAGTTCTGCGCGGTACGGCTCAGCAGGAACAGTGCGACGAGCGCCAGGCCGACGCCGGTCAGCGCAAACAGCGTGATGACGGCTCGTTTTACCGTTCTAAGATCCATTCATACCATTCGCTTTGCAGGTGCCACTCGCTGCGCCAGAAGAACAGGAGCCGGAGCGGCGCGGGATACTGCTGTGTCTGCAACATGGCGCGCACGCGGACACGGTAGGTCGCGTCGTCCTCGAGCAGCGCTTCGTCGATCACCGGGAGCCCCGACACGCGGCCGAGGTTGTTCAAGGCCGAGAAAAGCGTGGCGAACGACGCCTGGTCGCCGCTGTTCAGGTTGCGCACGATATAGCGCTGGCTGAGCGGCCGGTATTCCAGTTCGAAACGGACGGCGAGTTCCGCATCAACCGCGTCCAGGTACAGGCGACGCACGCGGACGAACTGCATCTGCAGCTCGATGGTCAGCGGCACGCCGCTGTTCAACGCCTCGAGGGCCTCGCTCGACAGGACGAGCTGCAGGCGCGAGTCCAGGCGGTAGACGCCGTCGACGAGACGGGAAGACGCCGAGCGCACTTCGAAATAGCCCTGCCGCTCGATCTGGTTCTGTGCGAACACGGTCGCCGTCATCACGGTCGCGAGCGCGGCGAGCAGCACGACGGCCGCTCGGGCGAGTCCTCGCTGTGAAACGATTGGCGTCATTGCTCAGGCGACCTTTTCGAGGCTGGCGAAGAAGAACCCGTCCATGCCCGCGGTGCCGGGCAACAGCTGGAATCCACACGCCTTCGGCCGCATTACATCGCGGATGTTGTTATTTTGCAACATACGGTTTTCCCTCGCGTCGAGATGCCGCCCGAGGAAATCCGCGACCACCGCGTCGTTCTCCCGGGCCATGACGGAGCAGGTCACGTACAGCAGTCGGCCGCCCGGGCGCAGCCGCAGCCAGAGCGCATCCAGGATGCGCGCCTGGACCGCGGCCAGTGCGTCGATGTCGCCGGGGCGCCGCAGGTGCTTGATGTCCGGGTGCCGCCGGATCACGCCCGTGGCCGAACAGGGCGCATCCACGAGGATGCCGTCGAAGGCCTGTTGTTCGGCCCACTCTCCCGGTTTGGATGCGTCCCCGGCCACGATCGTTGCACGGAGCCCGAGCCGGGCAAACGTCTCGACGACGGCCCGCAACCGGCCGGCATCCGCGTCGATCGCGGTCAGCCGGACACCGTCCCCGCCGAGTTCCGCCAGGTGTGCGCCCTTGCCGCCCGGCGCAGCGCAGGCGTCCAGGATGTCGCCGCGCAAGCCGTCCAGCAGCCACGGCGCCGCGATCTGCGCCGCGGCATCCTGCACCGACACGTCGCCGTCGGCGAAGCCCGGCAGGTCCTGTACCGCGACGGGCTCCTCGAGGCAGAGCGCCCACGGCAGGCCCGGCGCGGCCGTTGCGCGGTAGCCGGCCGCCTCCAGGCGCGCGCGGTACCCCTCCGTGGTCGTTCGACACGCGTTGACGCGCAGCCACATCGGCGCGCGTTCGTCGTTCGCGGCGAGGATGTTGCGCCAGTCGTCCGGCCAGTCGCGCTTAAGCCCGTCGATCAGCCACTGCGGGTGATTGAACGCGGCTTCCTCGCCGGCGGGCGCGCGCTCCGCGACCGACTCGCGCAGGAATCGGCGCAGCACCGCGTTCACGAGTCCCGCCGCGCGCGGCCGCTTCAGGAGCCGCGCGGCGTCGACGGTCGGCGACACGACGGCGTGATCGGGAATGCGCGTGTCGACGAACTGGTAGAGACCGACCGCGAGCAGGGCGCGTACCATGCCATCAAGCTTCCTGGCGGGCCGGTCCGTCAGCAACGCGATCCATTCGTCGAGCTGCCAGAAGCGCCGCAGCGTGCCGAACGTCAGCATGCGCGCGAGCGAGCGGTCCGCGGCCGGCAGCCCCGTCTCGGCCTGCGCAAGCGCATCGTCGAGCGAGCGGCCGCCGTGCACGACGTCGTGCACGGCGCGCGCGCTCGCGGCGCGAACCGGCGCTCCCGGCGGCGGCGCGTTCACGAAGCGGCCGGCAGTGACAGGCGGGCGCCGCCGACACCGTCCAGGCGCGCGAACTCCGCACCGGTCACCGGCCGCCGGCCGGGCCGTTGCAGGAGTTCGAGACGCAGGGTGCCGTCACCGCAGGCCACGACGGGCACGCCGGCGTCGATCGTCACGGCGCCGGGCGCCGACGCACCGTCCGCCTGCGCAGTCGCCTTCCAGCACTTGACGCGTTCGCCCGACCAGTCGAACCAGGCGCCGGGCGCCGGGTTGTACGCCCGGACCTGCCGCGCCAGCTCCGCCGCCGGGCGTGACCAGTCGAGCTCGGCGTCGGCCGTGCGTATCTTGCCCGCGTGCGTCGCGAGCGCCTCGTCCTGGGGAACGGCCGGCAGGTCGCCGGCGAGGATCGCCGGCAGTTTTTCCACGAGGAACTCGCCACCGAGTGCCGCCAGTCGGTCGTGCAACTCGCCCGCGGTCTCCGCGTCACCGATATCGATCGCCCGCGTGCCGTACACGGGCCCGCAGTCCAGGCCCGCCGTCATCGCCATCAGGCTGATGCCGGTTTCCGCGTCGCCCGCCAGTATGGCCGCCTGGATCGGCGCCGCGCCGCGCCAGCGCGGCAGCAGCGAAGCGTGCACGTTGAGACAACCTCGGGCCGGCACGTCGAGCACGGCCTGCGGCAGCAGCAGGCCGTAGGCCGCGACCACCAGCAGGTCCGCGCCGAAGGAACGGATGTCCTCGACCGCGCCGGCTTCCCTGAGCGTCGTCGGCTGCAGGACCGGGATGCCTTCGTCCGTTGCGCGCCGCTTGACCGGGCTCGCGGTCAGCCGCTTGCCGCGGCCGGCGGGGCGGTCAGGCTGCGTGAGCACGGCGAGCGGCCGGATGCCGCCGTCGATGAGCGCCGCCAGCGAGGCGAGCGCAAAATCCGGCGTACCGGCAAACAGGAGGCGCGGGGAGGTCATGGCGATGCCGGCCGGGCGGGCACCCGGCCCGTCAGTTCATGCGACGGACACCGCCTGCTGGCGGCGATCCCGTTCGAGACGCTTCCGGATGCGGCTGCGTTTCGCTTCCGAGAGGTAGTCGACGAACAGCTTGCCCTCGAGGTGATCCATCTCGTGCTGGATGCACACGGCGAGCAGGCCCTCGGCCTCCATCTCGGTCTCTTTGCCGTCCCGGTCGAGGAACGCCACGCGGATGTGGTTCGCGCGCTCGACTTCCTCGTAGTAGCCCGGCACCGACAGGCAGCCTTCCTCCGTGACGGCGACGCCGTCTTTCTCGAGGATGCGCGGGTTGATCAGGACGTGCGGGTCGGTCTTCTCCGCCGACACGTCGGCAACGAGCAGCCGCTTGTGCACGTCCACCTGCGTGGCCGCGAGCCCGATGCCGGGTGCCGCGTACATCGTTTCGAACATGTCGTCGATCAGGGCGCGCAACGCGTCGTCGACGACCTCGACCGGTGCGGCCTTCGTCCGCAGCCGGGGGTCCGGAAACTCCAAAATCCTGAGTTTTGTCATAATATCGAGCGGGATTCCAACGGGTCAGTCGGGACAGAATAATGCCGGTTGGCCAGATTTAAAGCGCCACTTTCTCGCGTGCTTTACCACCAGGTACGTCTAAACGTTTGACTTCATTGAATAAGGTGACTCACAATGCCGCCTGAAACCGACCCCGAAACCGCGTCTCCGGGGTCGGAAATGTGACGTACTTGGCAGCCCCGGCCCAGAGGGCTCGACATATTATAGCAACGCCGCGAAGCATCCATTATCCGACGACCTGGAGCACCCCAGACTCATGTTCCCGAATTCTGTTTTTCCGACCTCGACACTCCGGCTGACGGCGCTTGCCCTCGCCGCGTCGCTGGCCGGCTGCTCCCTGAATCCCTTCGCGGACGACGAGGTCGCGGCCACGGCGCCCGCCCCGGGCAACGCCCAGTCCGGCTACCCGGCACCCAGCTCGTCCGCCGGGTCGGCCACGACCAGCGGCGTCGCGGAACCCGCGCCCTATGAGCCCGCCCTGACGCGCGTCGAGACGACGCGCCTCGCCGACGGCCATCCTGATGAGTACGTGGTCCAGGTCGGCGACACGCTCTGGGACATCGCGGCGATGTTCCTGAAGGACCCGTGGTTCTGGCCGGAGATCTGGTACGTGAACCCGGAAATCGAGAACCCGCACCTTATATACCCCGGTGACGTGCTGGGCCTCGTCTACATCGACGGCCAGCCGCGCATCACGAACGTTCGCGCATCGACGTACCGGCTGTCGCCGCAAGCCCGCGTCACCCCGCTCAGCGAGGCGGTGAACAGCATCTCCTACGAGGCGATCTCGGCATTCCTGAGCTCCGGTGTCGTCCTCGAAAAGGACGAGGCCGACGCGCTGCCGTACATGCTGCGGTCGAAAGGCGACCACCTGATCGCTGCCGCCGGCAACGAAATCTACGTCCGCGGGGTCGAGAACGACGTGGCGGGCAGCCGCTTCAACGTCGTTCACGTCGGCGACCCGCTCATCGACCCGGATGACGACAGCGTCGTCGGTTACCAGGGTATCGAGGTCGGCAGCGGTACGCTGCGCCGCGGCGGCGACCCGGGCACCGTGTGGCTCACCGAGACGAGCCGCGAAGCGATCCCGGGCGACCGGCTCATCGCCGAGGCCAGCGACATCCCGCTCAACTTCTTCCCGAAGGCACCTTCAACCCAGATCGAGGGCAGCATCATGGCCGTCGTCGGCGGTGTCACGCAGATCGGCCAGTACCAGGTCGTCGTGGTCAACCGGGGCGCCGGTGACGGCCTGTCCGTCGGCGACGTGCTGACCGTGTACCGTGCCGGCGAAGAAGTCGACGACCGCTTCGGCGGCGGCAAGGTCATGCTGCCGGACGAACCCGCGGGCACCGTAATGGTGTTCAAGGTCTACCAGGGCATCGCCTATGGCCTGGTCATGGAAGCCACGCAGGCCATCCACGTGCGCGACGCGGTACGCAACCCGACCTGATCGCGAGGCGATCGCGACGAACCCTCGAACGGCGCCTTCGGGCGCCGTTTTCTTTTGCACGGATCCGTTTCCCCGGCCGCCGGCCAGATTCCGGCACCGGGCCGCTTCGGCGATCCGCTACACTGGATCGCGTGAACGACGACACCGACCCGGAACTGGCCCGCTGGCTCGCGGACGCCGGCCACGCCTGCGTCGCGCTCGGTGACGACGACTACCCGGGCCTGCTCGCCGGCATCCCGGACCCGCCGCCGCAGCTCTTCGTCAGTGGCGACGTGTCGGCCCTGCACCTGCCGTGCCTCGCGATCGTCGGCAGCCGCAACCCGACGCGCGGCGGCGAGCGCAACGCGTACGAGTTCGCGCGGTTCCTCGCGCAACACGGCTTCTGCATCGTGAGCGGCCTCGCGGCCGGCATCGACGCCGCCGCGCACCGCGGGGCGCTCGACGGCGGCGGACGGACCGTCGCGTTCCTCGGCCACGGCGTGGATCGGGTGTACCCGGCCGCGAACCGGGCGCTCGCCGACGCGGTCGCCGCGAGCGGCGCACTCGTCAGCGAGTTCCCGCTCGGCACGCCGCCGATGCGATCGTTGTTTCCACAACGCAACCGGCTCATCAGCGGCCTGTCGCTCGGCACGCTCGTCGTCGAGGCGGCGCGGCAGTCCGGCTCCCTGATCACTGCGCGCTTCGCCGGCGAGCAGGGCCGCGAGGTCTTCGCGATCCCGGGATCGATCCACAACCCGATGGCACGGGGCTGTCACCGGCTCATTCGCGACGGCGCGCAGCTCGTCGAATCGGCGGCCGACATCGCCGTCGAGCTCGGCGCTCTCGCCGGACACGTGCTCGACACGGCCGGCGCGGAAACCGCCGCCCCGGCCGCGGAACCGGAAGACGAGGAGTATGTAAAACTCCGCGAACACCTGGGCCACGACCCCGTCAGCGTCGACGAACTGGCCCGGCGCTCCGGATTGACGATCGATCAGGTTTCCTCCATGCTTCTGATCCTGGAGCTAGGCGGAATCGTCGAAAAATTGTCCGGCGGACGCTATGCATTGCTGTCCTGACGCACCGCAGTCCAGCGCAAGGGTCCTCGTACCCATGGAAAGGGAGCCGCTCCAGGCATGAAAGAAAACGTACTCGACGTGCTCATGTACCTCTTCGAGACCTACGTCGACACCGAGGAAGAACCCGAGGCGGACCAGAACGAGCTGCGCATCGAACTCTCGAAGGCGGGCTTCGCGGACGTCGAGATCGACCGGGCCCTCGACTGGCTGGACGGCCTCACCGAGCACCAGGACAGCCTCGCGCTCAGCGCGCAGACCGCGCACGGCACCCGCATCTACAATGCGTTCGAATTCGAGCGCCTCGACGCGAGCTGCCGCGGATTCATCCTGTATCTCGAGCAGATCGGCATCCTGTCGCCGCCGCAACGCGAAATCCTCGTGGACCGGCTGCTGGCGCTCGAAACGCCGGACATCGACGTCGAACAGATCAAGTGGGTCGTGCTGATGGTGCTCTTCAGCCAGCCCGGGCAGGAGGTCGCCTATGCCCGGATGGAAGACCTTGTTTTCGAAGAGAATACGGGCCTGGTCCACTGATCCCGGGGAGCCACCTCCCCGCGCCCTTCGCAAACCCGATTTCTTGACACACCGGTGTCGAGCATGTATTTCAGGCGCGGCACTGTCCGTGCATTCTTTCTTTTTGCGCACACCAAAGGTCTTCCAGACACAAACCATCCATGTCCCGTAACCTCGTCATCGTCGAATCGCCTGCCAAGGCCAAAACCATCAGCAAGTACCTCGGGAAGGACTTCGACGTGCTGGCGTCCTACGGCCACGTGCGCGACCTGGTGCCGAAGGAAGGGGCAGTCGACCCCGACAATCGCTTCTCGATGAAGTACACGATCATCGACCGGAACCAGAAGCACGTGAACGCGATCATCCGTGCGCTCAAGAAATCCGAAGCGCTGTACCTCGCAACTGACCCGGACCGCGAGGGCGAGGCAATCTCGTGGCATCTCGTCGAGCTCCTGAAGGAGAAGGGCGCGCTCGCCGGCAAGGACGTGCACCGCGTCGTGTTCCACGAGATTACGAAGAACGCCGTGCGCGAGGCCGTGGAACACCCGCGGTCGATCTCCGACGACCTCGTCGGCGCGCAGCAGGCACGTCGCGCACTCGATTACCTCGTCGGCTTCAACCTGTCGCCGCTGCTCTGGAAGAAAGTGCAGCCCGGCCTGTCGGCGGGCCGCGTGCAGAGCCCGGCGCTGCGGCTCATCGTCGAGCGCGAGCTGGAAATCGAGGCGTTCAAGGCGCGCGAGTACTGGTCGATCGAGGCGGACCTCAGCAAGGCCGGCCAGGGATTCCCCTCGCGCCTCGTGTCCTACAAGGGCGACAAGGTCGAGCAATTCAGCTTCGAGAACGAAGACGCGGCACGCGACGTCGAGCGTACGCTGCTCGCCGCCGCGAACGGCGACCTGACGACGATCAGCGTCAGCAAGAAGCAGCGCAAGCGCAACCCGGCGGCGCCGTTCACGACGTCCACGCTGCAGCAGGAAGCCTCGCGCAAACTCGGATTCAACACGCAGCGCACGATGCGCGTGGCGCAGCGCCTGTACGAAGGCATCGAGCTGCCCGGCGAAGGCAACGTCGGCCTCATCACCTACATGCGTACCGACTCGGTCACGCTCGCGCAGGTGGCGCTGGACGAAATCCGCTCGCTCATCGCGGAACGCTACGGCAAGGAGAACGTGCCGGACGAGCCGCGCCAGTTCAAGAACAAGTCGAAGAACGCCCAGGAAGCGCACGAGGCGGTACGGCCGACCTCGGTCGCGTACACGCCCGAGTCGATCGAGGGCGCGCTCGACAGCGACCAGATGAAGCTCTACTCGCTGATCTGGAAGCGCACGATGGCCTGCCAGATGGTGCCGGCCGTGTTCGACACGGTCGCGATCGACATGGCGGCCGGCCCCGCGGCGGACGGCAACACGTTCCGGGCGAACGGCTCCGTGCTGGTCGAGCCGGGCTTCATCGCCGTGTACCAGGAAGACCAGGATGACAGCGCCGTCGACGATACCGACAAGCTGCTGCCCGAGGTCGCCGAGGGCGACATCATCACGCTCGAGAAGCTCCGTCCCGAGCAGCACTTCACGGAGCCGCCGCCGCGATTCACGGAGGCGAGCCTCGTCAAGACGCTGGAGGAATACGGCATCGGCCGGCCGTCGACCTACGCGAGCATCATCGCGACGCTGAAGAACCGCGAGTACGTCGAGATGGACGGCAAGCGCTTCCTGCCGACGGACATCGGGCGCATCGTCAATGGCTTCCTGACCGATCACTTCACGCAATACGTCGACTACGACTTCACCGCGCGCCTCGAGGACGACCTCGACGCGATCTCGCTCGGGGAGAAGGACTGGGTGCCGCTGCTGGAGAACTTCTGGCAGCCGTTCCACGAGCTGGTCGAAGAGAAAGAGTCCTCCGTCACTCGCGAGCAGGTCGCCCAGGCCCGCGAGCTCGGCACCGACCCGAAGTCGGGCAAGCCGGTCACGGTGCGCATGGGCCGGTTCGGGCCGTTCGTGCAGATCGGCACGAAAGACGACGAGGAAAAGCCGAAGTTCGCCGGGCTCCGCCCGGGCCAGAAAATGAACGACATCACGCTCGAGGATGCGATGGAGCTGTTCAAGCTGCCGCGCAAGCTCGGGGAGACGCCGGACGGTGAGGCCGTCTCGGCCAGCATCGGCCGCTTCGGCCCGTACGTGCGCTACGGCGACAAGTACGTATCGATCCGCGGCGAGGACGACCCGTACACGATCGAATTGCCGCGCGCGCTCGAGCTGATCGCGGAGAAGAAGATCGCCGACGCGAACCGCATCATCCTCGACTTCGAGGATGCCGGCATCCAGGTGCTGAACGGCCGCTACGGTCCGTACATCACCGACAAGACGAAGAACGCGCGCGTCCCGAAGGACCGCGAGCCGAAGTCGCTCACGTTGGACGAGTGCCGCGAGCTGCTCGCGGCTGCCCCGGTGCGCGGTCGCCGCGGCAAGAAAGCCGCGAAGAAGAAGACCACGGCCGCCAGTGAGACGGCCACGAAGAAGAAGGCCCCGGCAAAGAAGAAAGCCAAGAAGAAGAAAAAAGCAGCAAAGAAAAAACCGGCGGCCCGGAAGAAATCCTCCCCCGGCGACGACTGACGGGGCGACATGACGCGATTGCCGGTACGCCTTGCCACAGATGCGTTGCTGGCCGGCGGCGTCGTCGCTTACCCCACCGAGGGCGTCTACGGGCTCGGCTGCCTTCCGGATGAACCCGCCGCCCTGCTCCGGCTGCTCGCGATCAAGCGGCGTGACGTCGCGAAGGGACTGATACTGCTCGCCGCAGAACCCGCGCAACTCGAGGCCTGGGTTGCGGAGTCGGACCTTCGGCGGCTGCCGCCGCCGGATGCCCACGCACCGGTCACCTGGATTGCGGCGCCCGGCCCGCGCGCGTCCGTGCTCGTCACCGGCGCGCACCGCGGCATCGCCGTGCGGCTGGCCGGCAACCCGGTCGCACGCGCGCTGTGTATCGCGGCCCGCTCGCCGCTGACGTCGACCAGCGCGAACCTCTCCGGGCGGCCCGTTGCGGCGAATGCGTATTTGCTCCGGCGGCAATTTTCGCATCTTGTAGACTTCATCGTGCCGGGCCCCTGTGGCCCGGCGCACGGACCATCGGAGATACGCGTGCTCGCCACGGGACAAACACTTCGGGGCGGATCGGCATGAGCCCCACGGACGACGTCAAGGATTACCTGCTCTCCCTGCAAAACCGCATCGTCGCGGAGCTCGAATTCCTCGACGGCAAGGCGCGCTTCGCCGAGGACCAGTGGGACCGCCCCGGGGGCGGCGGCGGCCGCAGCCGCGTGCTGCACGACGGCGGCGTCTTCGAGCAGGCCGGCGTGAACTTCTCCGATGTGCACGGCACCGAGATGCCGCCGTCCGCGACGAAGCATCGCCCGGAGCTCGCCGGCAAGGCGTTTCGTGCGGTCGGCGTGTCGCTCGTGCTGCACCCGCACAACCCGTACGTGCCGACGACGCATGCGAACTTCCGCTTCTTCAGCGCCGGCGCCGATTCCGCGAAGCCGGTGTGGTGGTTTGGCGGCGGCTACGACCTCACGCCGTTCTACCCGTTCATGGACGACGTCGTGCATTGGCACGAAACCGCCCGCTCGGCCTGCGCGGCGCTCGGCGACGACGCCTACGAGCGCTACAAGGCCTGGTGCGACGAGTACTTCTTCCTGAAGCACCGCAACGAGACGCGCGGCGTCGGCGGCATTTTCTTCGACGACCTGAATGAACCCGACTTCGACACCTGCTTCGCGTTCGTCCGCGACGCCGGCGACAGTTTCATGAAGGCGTACCGCCCGATTGTCGAGCGCCGCCGCAAGCACCGATTCGGGGCGCGTCAGCGGGATTTCCAGCTCTATCGCCGCGGCCGCTACGTCGAGTTCAACCTGCTGTACGACCGAGGCACGCTGTTCGGCCTGCAGTCCGGCGGGCGCACCGAGTCGATCCTGATGTCGCTGCCGCCGCTCGTCCGCTGGGCCTACGACTGGTCTCCCGACCCGGACTCCGACGAGAACCGGCTGTACCGCGACTACCTGCGGCCGCGCGACTGGCTCGCCGACCCGAAGGCCGCACGCTGACGACATGACGATCCGGACGACCCTCGCGCCGTTTCACCTCGCCATCCCGGTCGGCGACCTCGAACGGGCTCGCGCGTTCTACTGCGACCTCATCGGCTGTCCCACCGGGCGCACGGCCAGCCGCTGGATCGACCTCGACTTCTTCGGTCACCAGGTGACGCTGCATCTCGCCGATGCCGCCGATGCCGGCGCCGCAACCAACCCGGTCGACGGCGACGCGGTGCCGAGCCGGCACTTCGGCGTTATCCTGGACCGGGACGACTGGCAGTCGCTGGCGGATCGGCTGCAGGCCGCCGGCTGCGAGTTCCTGATCTCGCCGCGCGTGCGTTTCGCCGGAGAAATCGGCGAACAAGCCACGATGTTCCTGTACGATCCCTCCGGCAACGCGCTGGAATTCAAGAGCTTTACGGATCCGACGCAACTTTTCGCGCACTGAGTGCATCATACGGATAAGCCGCCTCGCCAAGAGCGGCACCAGAGACCGACGGGGAATCGACATGCGCCGCTGCCTGATCGCTGCCGCCGCCTGCCTGATCGCGCAGGCCGCCGCCGCCCAGAATTTCACCACCGACTCGGACACGAGCCAGGTCCGCGCCGTTCCGGTCGCCCAGCCATCGCCGCCTTATCCCGGCGGCGTCGACCGCTCCGGCGCGGAAGGCTGGGTGCGGCTGCACTTCGTCGTTTCCGGCGACGGACGCGCGGTGGACCCTATCGTCGTCGACTCGTTCGGCGGCCCCGCGTTCGAGCAGTCGGCGCTGGAGACGCTGGCCGAATGGCGTTTCGAGCCGCCGGCGGACGGCGACGAGATCGGCAACAACGTCGTGGACATGCGCTTCGAGATTCGCGTCGGCCGGAACCTCGCAACGTCGAACTTCATGCGCCGCTACCGGCGCATCGTCACCCACCTCCACAACGAGGAAACCGCGGCCGCGCGCGAGCAGGCCGACCAGACCGCGCAGCTCGGCGGCTGGAACCTTTACGAGGCGACGATGCTGAACCTCATGCTCGGCCGGGTCGAAGCGCAGGAGGGCGACCTGAACGGCAAGCTCGAGTACTACCGCCGGGCGTTGGGCGTCGGCGATCGCGCCGCGTTGCGCGGCGAGGACCGCCGCGACGTGATCAAACGGATCTTCGAGGCGGAGTTCGCCACCGGCCAGTACGGCTCGGCGCTCGCCACGGCGAAGATGCTGTCCGCCCAGCCGAACAGCGAGGCCGACATGGCGACGCTCGCGGAGAACCTCGCAACGATCGAGGCCGCGCTGGCCGGCAGCGACGACCTCGTCGTGTCCGGGGCGCTGGCCAACGCGTGCGACTGCGACGCCGGCGAACCGCTCTGGCATTACCGCCCGGCGCGGTCGTCGTTCCAGGTGCGGAACACGGTGGGCGAGCTCACCCGCTACGAAGCCCGCTGCAATGCACAGCGCAGCGGCGGCCCCGTCGAAGCGGGGCAGACCGTTCCGCTTCCCGCCGACGGCGCGCACTGCCGCGTGTTCCTGTTCGGCACGGCGGGCACCACGTTCGAACTGGTCGAGCCGGGCGAACCCCGCCCGGACGAGGAGACCAGCGCGCGACGGGCGGTCGCCGTGCGCTAGGCCCGAGGCCCCGCGCGCTGGTCGCTGTCGGCGACCGTGTGCTAGATTGCCGCAAAAACCACGACTTGTGGCGATTTGTGAAACCACTCCGATACCTGGCCTGCGCGGGGCTGCTCGCGATACCGCTGGTTGCCGCGGGCAACGAGGCCAGCGTGCTGCGCGACGGCGGTTCGGCCGCGAACATCCGGCTCGCCGGCACCGAGACACCGGGTGCCCGGCAGGTCTACATCGTCCGGCTGCGCGAGCCCGCGGCCGCCGAGGTCCCGGCACTGTCGGCCGGCGGCGCGAAAGCCGTCGGCCCGGGCGCCATTCGGCGCTTCGACAAGTCCGCGCCGGGCGTGAGCGACTACGTTGCGAAGCTCGAGGCAGCCCAGGACCGCGTGCTGGCCGAGGCCGGCCCGGGCGCCAGGAAGATCTACAGCTACCGCTACGGCCTGAACGGCTTTGCCGCGCGAATGACGCCCGCCGCCGCGCACAAGCTCGCCGCGCTGCCGGACGTGTTGGAGGTCTGGGAAGACGAGATCCGGCCGCTGGCCACGAACTACAGCGCCGAATTCCTCGAGCTGTATGACGGCGAGGACGGTCTGCGCGGTGCACTCGGCCTCGACGGCGAAGACATCGTCATCGCGTTCATCGACAGCGGCATCTATCCGGAGCACCCGGCGCTCTCGGACACGCAGGAAGCGGACCGTCCGCGCGCCTGTCGCGGAAGCTGGGCGGAGAATTCGTTGCTCGGGCGCTGGCTGTGCCGGCGTTACCGCCGAGCCGAGGACCGCCTCGTCTACGAGGCACCGGCCGACTGGAACGGCGTCTGCCAGGCCGGCGAGGACTTCACGGCGGGGAACTGCAACAACAAGCTGATCGGCGCGCGCTGGTTCTCCGACGGAGCGGAGAACAGCGGACCCATCGACGAGGACGAGATATTCTCGCCCCGCGACGTCGATGGCCACGGCACGCACACCGCAACGACCGCCGCCGGCAATCGCGTCACCGCGTCGATACGCGGTGCGCAGATCGGCACCGTGCAGGGCATGGCGCCGCGCGCCCGCATCGCCGTGTACAAGGCCTGCTGGCTGCGCCCCGGCGACCAGCGCGCGAGTTGCAACACGTCGGACCTCGCGAGCGCGATCGATGCCGCCGTCGCGGACGGCGTCGACATCATCAACTACTCCGTCGGAAGCTCGATGCTGCGCATCTCCGCGCCGGATGACGTGGCGCTGCACGCCGCGGCGAAGGCGGGTGTGTTCACGGTCGTCGCCGCCGGCAACGAAGGCCCGAACCTCGGCACCATCGGCTCGCCCGCCGGCGGCCCGTGGGTACTGACTACCGCGGCTTCCACGCGCGACGGCGAGACCTCGCTGCAGGCGATGGAGATCGACGCACCGTCGACGATCGCCGGGCGCTACCGGGTTCGCGAGGCCGCATTCACGCCGCCGTTGTCGGAAACCGGCCCGATCGAAGCCGATCTCGTGCTCGTCGACGACGATGACGACGTGCTCGCGAGCGGGAGCGAGGGAACGACGAGCGACGGCTGCGAAGCCCTCGTCAACGACGACGCGCTGAACGGCAACATCGCACTGGTCCAGCGCGGCGGCTGCGACTTCGACGTCAAGGTGAGCAATGCCGAGGATGCCGGCGCAATCGCCGCAGTTGTCTACAGCACCGCCGGCGACCCGATCGTCATGCAGGGCACGGCAGACCTGTCCGACATCCCCGCCGTCATGATCGGCCAGGCCGATGCCAGCCTGTTCCTTGCCGAGATCGATGCCGGCAACACGATCAGGGCCACCCTCGACAGCAGCCTGTTCCTCACGCAGGCCGAGACCGGCAACGTGATGCCGGCCTTCTCCGCGCGCGGCCCGGGACCGGTGCAGGGAATCCTGAAACCGGACGTGACCGCGCCGGGCGTCAACATCCTCGCCGGCGTGACGCCCGAGGCAGCGACCGCCGCGCCCGACGAGACCTACGGCTACCTGAGCGGAACGTCGATGGCGACCCCGCACGCGTCCGGCGTCGCTGCGCTGCTGAAACAGCGGCATCCCGACTGGTCGCCGGCCGCGATCAAGTCCGCGCTGATGACGACGGCCCGTCGCGACCTGACACGCGACGATGGCGAAACCGCCGCTATTCCGTTCGACTTCGGCGCCGGCCACATCGTGCCCAACGCCGCCGCCGACCCGGGGCTCGTCTTCGACGCCGGAGCCGACGACTACGATGCGTTCGCCTGCGGCTTCGACTTCGAAACCGTGACGAACGAGCGCTGCGCCGAACTCGCGGCGGCGGGCTATTCGTTCATGCCGCAGGACATGAACCTGGCGTCGATTGCCATACCGCGCCTGGCGAGCGAGACAACGGTCCGGCGCACGGTCACGAACGTGAGCGATGAGGCTGGCAACTACACGGTTTCGGTCGAACCGCCGTCCGGCGTCCAGGTTACCGTCGACCCGCCCGTCCTGTCACTCGCCCCCGGCGCATCCGCGACATTCGACGTCACGCTGCGCTACGTGTCCGGAGCGCTAGACCTGTGGCGCTTCGGCGCGCTGACGTGGAGCGATGGCGAGCACGACGTGCACAGCACCATCGCCGTGAAGCCGGTGACGATCGACGCGCCGCGCGAGATCACGGGCGTCGGTGCGGAAGGCTCCGGCGCGTTCGACGTGACGTTTGGCTACACGGGCGTGTATGACCCGCGCGTGCACGGCCTGCGACTGCCGCTGGTCATCGACGGCTTCGTCGACAGCGACCCGACCAAGACGTTCACGTTCCGCTCGACCGACGGCGTCACCGCGCACCTGATCGACGTGCCGGCCGGGGAGCTCTACCTGCGTTTCGCACTCTACGACGCACTCACCGACGGCAACGACGACCTCGACATGTACGTCTACTACTGCGCCGACAACGCCACCTGCACGAAGATCGGCGAGAGCGGCGAGCCCACGTCGCAGGAGCGTTTCGACTATTTCCGGCCCGCGGCCGGACGCTATGCCGTGCTCGTGCACGGCTACGAGACGGACCAGGTCGCCGGCGGACCGGGTGCGAACTACAATTTGCTCGCGTGGTCGGTCGGCGAAGTCGACGACCGCGGCAATATGACCGTCGACGCCGCCGACTTCGTCAATGCCGGCAGCGTCGAGCCCGTCACGATCGACTGGTCGGGGCTCTCATCCGACACGGTTTACCTGGGCGCGATTTCGCACAACACGCCGTCCGGCCTCGCCGCCCTGACGCTGGTGACGATCATCGTTGCGTCCGACGCCGACCCGTAGGCTGCCCGGCTAGGCGATGATGCCGTCGTTCTTTTTCCGCAGCGCGTACCAGAGCAGCGCGGCACCGAACAGCAGCACCAGTCCCTGGATGATGACGGGCTGCATGCCGAACGCGGCCACCGAGTCGGACATGCCGAACACGTAAACGTCCTGGACGACGGCGGCAGCCAGCGAAACCGCGAATGCCGGCACGGCGAGCTTCTGCCGCAGCAGCAACAGTACGCAGGCGAGGACGCCGAACGTGACAGCCGTGGCGTTGGCCGCCGTCACCCACGTCGGTGTCGCGGTGATCACCGCGAGTTGTGCGTCGGTGAGCTGCCCGGCCAGTTGCTCCGGCGTTGCCGTGACGAAGCCGTAGTACATCGCGAAGCCGATCAAATACCACAGCAGCGCCAGCACGCCGATGACCCAGAAGCCCGTGCCGGGCGCGTTGCTTCCCTCGGACATGTCCCCCTCCCGTTCTTCTTATTGTAGGGAGGCCATGATCCGGCCGGTCCGCCGGAAATTCAAGCCGCCGGACGCCCCCGCTTGCCGAGGCGCGCGCAGGGCCCGTGCCGGAAGCAGCCGACGACGTGGTCGTTGACCATGCCGGTCGCCTGCATGTGGGCGTAGATGATGGTGCTGCCGACGAAGCGGAAGCCGCGCCTCTTCAGATCCTTGCTGAGCGCGTCGGACTCCGGCGACGTCGCCGGAATGTCGCTGTCCTTCTGGCGCCGGTTCTGGATCGGCTTGCCGCCGACGAAGCTCCAGATATAGTCGCTGAACGTGCCGAATTCCTTCTGGACTTTCAGGAACGCCTTCGCGTTGCCCACGGCGGACTCCACCTTCAGCCGGTTGCGCACGATGGACGGGTCTTCCAGCAGCTTCTCGACACGCCGCGCCGTAAATCGCGCCACCCTCGCCGGATCGAAGCCGGCAAACGCCTTCCGGTAGCCATCGCGCTTGTTCAGGATCGTCGACCAGCTCAGTCCGGCCTGTGCTCCCTCGAGCACGAGGAACTCGTACTGCACGTGATCGTCGTACACCGGCACACCCCACTCCTCGTCGTGATAGGTGATGTAGTTCGGGCCGCCGCCCGCGGCCCAGGCGCATCGATTCGGACTTTTCGGCATGCGATTTCTCCGCTGGTGGCCGACTACGCTAGCACCGCGTCGCGTGTTGCGAAACGGGCGAATCGGCGCGGTCGGCCGAGAATGGAGCCGGTCGGATCCGGCACCCTGAAACTTTCGATAAATGATTGATTATGCATTGGTTAATGGTCGTTAACTGTATATAATCGCAGTATATATACTTGACACACCCACTGTACGTTGGTACAGTAGAACCTCAATTGAGGGAAGTGTCATGTGTAACCTTTCAAACCCGATTTACCACGACGCAGACAAGGCACGTCAGCACCTTGAGGCGATCCGCTGGCCCAACGGCCCGGTTTGCCCTCATTGCGGCGTCGTAGGCGATCACTACTCGATCAAGGGCAAGACTGCCCGCCCCGGCCTCTGGAAGTGCAAGGACTGCCGCAAGCAGTTCTCCGTCACTGTGGGTACGGTTTTCGAGCGCTCCAAAGTCCCTCTGAATAAGTGGCTGCTGGCGGTGCACCTGATGACTTCCTCAAAGAAAGGCATCAGCAGCCACCAGATTCATCGCTCTTTGGGCGTCACGTACAAGACGGCGTGGTTTATGACCCACCGCATCCGTGAGGCCATGACCGATACCACAACCGACCAGTTAGGCGGTCCCGGTTCCAGCGGCATCGTAGAGGCTGACGAAATGTACCTTGGCCGTACTCGCGGTAAGGGACAGGGCTCGCACATCAAGGCCAAGCAGCCGGTTGTCGCTCTGGTAGAGCGCAAGGGCCGCGTGCGTGCTTTCCACGTTCCCAAAGTCACCGTAGAGAACATCAAGCCCATCCTGGAATCGCAGATTCACAAGGACGCTCGCTTGATGACGGACGGTGCCGGTCTGTATACGAAGATCGGCAAGGGCTTTAAGAGCCACGAGTCAGTCAATCACTACGCTGGCGAATACGTTCGCGGTGACATCACGACAAACACCGTTGAAGGCTTCTTCGGCATCTTTAGCCGCGGCCTCAAGGGCGTCTATCAGCACATGAGCCCCGAGCATCTTCACCGCTATATCGGTGAGTTCGCCTTCCGCTACAACAACCGTGCAGCGCTCAAGATTGACGATGCTGCCCGTTGTGACGCAGCCCTCAAGGCTATCGAAGGTAAGCGCCTGACCTATCGGCGGCCTGACGGCGCATACGCCAGCTAGCAAGTCTCGCGAGGCATACGAATGGGCGCTTAGCGTCCTTCGCGAAATTGACAGCGAGTGGTTTCTAGACGGTGATTGACTGTATGTGCCGCTCTAGATCATCGACCAGATTGGCCGGATACAGACCACCCTCCGCCTTTGGGACCAAGATTTCTTGGCCGCTATCCACGTGCTTCCAGATCGTGGATAGTTGCATGTCTTCGCCCGTTATCTTGTACCCAAGCCGATCCAAACGATCGAACAACTCGTAATCGGGCACAAGGCTTGAGTCGTTCATGCGGCAGAGTAATCTATGACCCTCTCTTCGGTGGCCTCAGGCCCTAACTCGAAAAAGTCCTCTGCCGACATGCGCGGCAAATATTCTGCGCCATAGCTATGCAAGAGTCGTTGAATGGATGGGCCAACATCATTGTACGCGCGGATCGCGTCCGGACTTGCTACGTAAAGGCCCGGCACGTCTTCTGACGTGAACACGTGCCACCCCGACACTTGGCGATACTTGACGCTAACTACATTCATGGCGCGCAATCCTCAATGCATCAGAGGTCCGCACGAATATTAGCACCCTGTCGATCGACAAGCTAACCTGCTGATTCTAGAATTTATTGTCTATTTATTGCTGGATTTCTTGGGTTTCTTCGCGTCCGATTCAGGCCGCTTGCGCGGTTCAGGCGGCGTCTTCAACATCCGCTCAAGCACTTTGTCGCGCTTCTTTTCGTCTGTTTTTTTCGAAGGCTTATCGCTCATGTCTAAGACAACCGGCAAAAAATCAAAGATTGAGTTTACAGGGGAATCAAGCGCCGTCGAATCGGCCCGGTTCTACTGCCAAGTTGGCCGCGCTCTAACAGCATGGGCATTGACCGAAAACAAACTTTCTGAGTTCTATTGCATGCTCGTCTGCGGCGAGTATTCCCCATCAGAGGGCGCGGTCACCACATTTGCCAACCTACGCTCATTTGAGGATAGGCGGAATCTGATTATCAATTGTCTAGATCAGGTCTTGTATCCAGACCCGTTCAATGAGTTTCGTAAGGCGTGCAAGAAGGAGCTTAACAGCCTGCTAAAGCTCTCTCAGATTAGAAATAAGATCGCCCACGGAGCGGCATTCTCCAACACCGAATCCGGTGAGTTCCTGTTTCATCCGTTCTATATGCACGCGATCAGTTACCGCCAAAAGGGGCTCCTGGAAATGCATGGCAAACACCCAAGCGCGGTCAAGACCCCTATACAGTGGGACATTGACACGCTCACAGAGAACGCCGCGAAAGTCGAAGATGCAGTACCAATTGCCATTGAGCTTGTTAACAAGCTGCGGCAGCAGTACGAAGAAAATGAAGCGCTTCTGCGAGATACAACTCGCATGTTACTTCGTCCGGGCCTCCCATTTCGGGATCTCCCAGAAGACCGGAAGAAGAAAGGTAAGCCCCACCCTTAGCCAATACCTCGGGCGTCACTTCCAGCCAAAAATTGTCGGACTCATAACCGGAATCTACTGTATCCATATCCAGTGGGTTCGTCAAGTATATATACTGGATATAATCACAGTATCCTAACAGAGCACAGGGAGAGTGTCATGCCCCGGGAAAGCACGGTGCCACGCCGGCAATCGGTCGACGCCCTGGACGCCGCGATCGGCCGGCTCGCGGCGCGGATGGACGCCGCCTGTTACGAGCAGCTCGTGCTGATCCGCGAGTTCGACGAGCGGGCCGGTTGGCTGCAATGGTCTTTCGACAACTGCAGCGACTGGCTCGCCTGGCGCTGCGACATTTCGCTGAGCGCGGCACGCGAGAAAGTGCGTGTCGCGCACGCGTTGTTGCCGTTGCCGAATCTCTCACAGGCGTTCGCTGAAGGACGGTTGTCGTACACGAAAGTGCGTGCGCTGACGCGCGTCGCGCACCTGCAGGACGAGTCGGAGCTGCTCGGCTTTGCCCTCAAGCACACGGCAGCGCAGGTCGAAGAACGCTGCCGGGAACTGCGGTGCGGCACGGTGGCATCGACCGACGAGGCCGTTCGCGCGCACGAACGGCGTTACCTGTCGTTGCGGCGGAATATAGCGAGAGGCAGTGTCTCAATCACGCTGGAAGTACCGCTCGAGGACGGCGAGATGGTTGAGAAGGCGCTGGACGCCGCGCACGAAGGGCTGTCGGCGGACGACCCCGAACTCTCCGGCGAGGCGTGGAGCGCGCAACGGGCAGACGCGTTCGTGTCGATGGTGAAAGCGTTCCTCGACGGCGGGCCAACGTCGTCGCAACCATCGCCGCGGTACCTCGTCACGGTGCACGTTGATCGCTCGGCGCTCGATGACGGCCGCGGGCGCTCCGGGTTGCCGCTAGAGACGGTCCGCCGTCTCGCCTGCGACACGCGCACGGTGACAGTTGTCGAGGACGAGCAGGAAGCGCCGCTTTCGGTCGGGCGACAATCCCGAACGGTGCCCGCGCGGATCACGCAGGCACTGTGGGCACGGGACAAGTGCTGCCGCTTCCCCGGCTGCAATCGCACGCGGTTCGTGAACGCACATCACGTCGAGCGCTGGGCCAACGGCGGCGAGACGAGCCTCGACAATCTCATGCTGCTTTGCACCCGGCACCACCGCGCGGTACACGAGGGCGGCTTCACGATCCGCAGGGACTTCCAGGACCACTGGCGCTTCTTCCGCCCGGACGGCATCGCCGTGCCGGAGTGCGGCTACGTTGCCGGCGACGACGGCAGCGGCAGGACGGGCCTGTCACTGGCCGCATTGATACGCGCGTCGGCTCACCCCTCCGCGAGGGGTTTTGGACCGATGGGGAAAAACAGGATGGATTCCGTGCCCGGTGATGCCAGGCCCAGCGGTTAACCGTCCGGAGCCGGTGTAGCGGCCGGTTTTTTTCGAAGCAGCCTGTTGATGAGTAGAAATCGCGGACTGGCGAGGAGCGGCAATCGGCCAGTTGACGAGGTCGCCGGGAGAGTTGGAACGCAACAACTCGAACGACGAGACGCCGCTTGATCACGCAGCCCTCATGACGAGCGCGAACAGGTTGCCACCGAGGCAGCCAATCGCTGCGTAGGCCGATGCGCGCAAGGTAAACCCGGTGAAAATTTCCTGCAAAAAAAGCCCGCGCCGGACTGGCGCGGGCTTTTCCCTGCTTCCTCGTCGCTATGCGTCGGCGGTCACCGACGCCGGCGACGCGTTACTCGGTCGTGTCGCCGCCGCAGGAACCTTCACCGCAGGAACCTTCGGCCTTGTCCTTGTCGCCGCCGCAGGAACCCTCGCCGCAGGAACCCTCGGCCTTGTCCTTGTCGCCGCCGCAGGAACCTTCGCCGCAAGCACCCTCAGCCTTGTCCTTGTCGCCGCCGCAGGAGCCTTCGCCGCACGAACCTTCAGCCTCGTCCTTGCCTTCCTTGTCACCGCCGCAGGAACCTTCGCCCACGATGCCCAGCATGTAGCCGGAGCTCAGCTTCGTCATGCCGAACGGGCTGGCGTCCGAGCCGGCGAATGCCGTCGAGCCGAGTGCGAACGTACCCGCGATGGCGGCCCCGACCGCCAGTGCAACGGGCTTTTTCGATGTCTTGTCTGCCATGGTGTTTCTCTCCTGTTGAATGGATCCCCCGTCACCGGGTTCTTCTTCGAAGCCGGGAGCGTCAGGTGCTCCAGGTCACCGAATTCCTGAGGGCCTTCTGGTAGTGCTCGAGGTCGTCGGGGTCGTGGCCCACGATCGCGATGCTGCCGTTGCCGACCGGCAGGATCACGCCCCCGAGCTCGCCGTCGCTGAACGACTGCGGCCCGTCGACTTTTTCGTGCGGCATCAGCAGCACCGTGACAGGCCCGTTCCGGCCCTGGATCACGAGGTGCGGCACGGCGTGCCCATTGATGACGCAGCTCTGCGCATACGTGACGAGGCCGTCGGCCGGGTCGAGCTGCGCGATGTTCGCGGGCACGACGCGCGCGAGGCGCGCCTCACTCACGCCGTCCGTCGACACACGCATCGAGAACATCTCGTGATCGAGGTGCGCGAGCACCTCGTCCGCCAGCGTCGTGGTGGCCACCGGATTGCTGCCGAGAATACGGAAACCGATCAGCGCGGCGACGAGCACGCTCGCGGCCATTGCGTACCACACCCTCGACGGCTTCCGGGCGCGCAGCGGAGTCACATTCGCGGCATCGATGTCCGGGAGCTCGGGCAGGTCGAGGGCCGGCACCGGCACGGCGAGCGCCTTCGCGATGCGCGCGTCGAGCGCCAGCATCTCGTCACGGTAGGCCCGGCATTCCGCGCAGCCGACCAGGTGCTGCGCACCGCCGTCGAAGGCGGGATCGCCGCCCACGGCCTCCCGGTATTGTTCACACGTCTCGATCATCGTTCGTTCCGTCATTGCACGACCTCCCGGTCGTGCACCGACGCTTTCAGTTTCAGTCTCGCGCGGTGCAGTCGCGTCAGCACCGCGCCCTGTTTCAGCCCCATGTGCTCCGCGATCTCGTTCGTGCTGTAACCCATGAGGACCTGCAGCACCAGCGGTTCGCGGTAGTCATCCTCCAGCGAGAAGATGGCCGCACGCAGCTCGTCGATCGTGTCGTCGCCGTCCCCGGCGATCTCGGCCTGCTGGGCCGGCGTCAGGTCGTCGACGTCGACGGTCTCGAGCCGGCGGCGTTCGAACCAGCGCGCATTCTCGCGGCGCACGATCGTCAGCAGCCAGGATTTCGCCGCATCGGCGTCGCGGAGCGCATCGAGCGACTTCCAGGCGCGCAGAAGTGATTCCTGCACCACGTCCTCGGCGACCGCCCGGTCGCGGCACAACCACAGGGCGTAGCGGTACATGTCCTGGTGGAAGACGGCCACGAGCTGGTCGAATCTCCTGCGCCGGTCTGTTCCGGCCTGGCTGCTGTTCATGCGAGATGACCTGCCTGTCGATGGTTTTATTACCCGTCCCCGGGGGAAATCGGGATGCAGAACGTGGAAACCCTAACCAAATACGGCGAAAATCCAAAACCGTCCCGCTTATTCTTGAAAGCTATGAGTCCAAACTACCCCGGCCAGTTCCCCGCGGCGCGCCTCCGGCGCACCCGCCGCACCCGCAATCTCCGGAGTCTTGTCGCCGAGACCGACCTCTCGGCGGCCGATTTCATCTACCCCGTCTTCGTGCTGGACGGCCGGAACCGGGAGGAGCCCGTGCCGTCGATGCCGGGCGTGGTGCGCCAGAGCATCGACCGGCTGCTGCACACGCTCGGCACGGCCGTCGAACTCGGCGTGCCCGGCGTAGCGCTGTTCCCGGTCGTCGACGCAGACGCGAAGACGCCGGACGGGCGCAACTGCGCGGACCCGGAGGGGCTGGTGCAGCGCACCGTGCGCGCGATTCGCGAGAAGTGGCCGGACCTCGTCATCATCACCGACGTGGCGCTGGACCCGTACACGACGCACGGCCAGGACGGCATCATCGACGAGCAGGGCTACGTCCTCAACGACGAGACCGTGGCGATGCTGGTGCGCCAGGCGCTGTCGCACGCGGAGGCCGGAGCGGACATGGTCGCACCGTCCGACATGATGGACGGCCGCATCGGCGTCATCCGCTCCGCGCTCGAGGAGGCCGGCCACGTGCACACGCTGATTCTTTCCTACGCGGCGAAGTACGCGTCGAGTTTCTACGGGCCGTTCCGCGACGCGGTCGGGTCCGCGGCCAATCTCGCGGGCGCCGACAAGTCGACCTACCAGATGTCGCCGGGCATGAGTGACGAAGCGCTGCGCGAAGTGGCCCTCGACGTCGCCGAGGGCGCCGACATCGTCATGGTGAAGCCGGCGCTGCCGTATCTCGACATCGTGCGGCGAATTCGCGATTCCGCAAACGTGCCGGTATTCGCGTACCAGGTCAGCGGCGAGTACGCGATGCTGAAAGCGGCGTCCGCCGAGGGCTGGATCGACGAGCGCCGGTGTGTGCTCGAGGCGCTGATGTCGATCAAGCGCGCGGGCGCCAGCGCGATACTCACCTACTTCGCGCTGGATGCGGCGCGCTGGCTGAGCGAATAGGTATACTCGGACAAAGCCGCGCCGACGGGCTGCACAATAGCGACAACAGGAGACGGCGAGATTGAGTGAAGACCCGGCCAGCATCGATCGCTACGGCGTCATGGGCTACCCGATCTCGCACAGTCGTTCGCCGGTCATCCACCGCCTCTTCGCGCTGCAAACCGGCCAGCGCCTCCAGTACGAACTGCTGCACGTCGCGCCGGAGAAACTGGAGCAGGCGGTACGGCAGTTCCAGCGCACCGGCGGCAAGGGCCTGAACGTCACGGTGCCGCACAAGGCGGCGGTCGCCAGGCTCTGTGACCAGCTCAGCGAACGCGCGCGCGAGGCGGGCGCGGTCAACACGCTCGCATTCCAGGACGGGGACGTGTTCGGCGACAACACGGACGGCGTCGGGCTGATTCGAGACCTGGAAACCAATCTCGGCATACGCCTCAAGGGCGCGCGCATCCTCGTGCTCGGTGCCGGCGGTGCGACGCTCGGGATCACCGGCCCCCTGTTGCGGCGCCTGCCGTCGGAACTGGTCATCGCAAACCGCACGCTGTCGCGTGCGGAAGCCATCGTCGAGCGTTTCGACGAAGCGCTGGCGCTGTCCGCCTGCGCATTCGATACGGTGCCGGACGGTGAGTTCGACCTCGTCATTAACGCGACGTCGGCGGGCGTGCATGGCGAGACGCCGCCGTACCCGGCCACCGCGGTCGCCGGCAAGACGCTGTGTTACGACCTGTCCTACGGGCTGAAGCCGACGCCGTTCAGCGAGTGGGCCCGCGAGGCCGGCGCGGCACGATCGGTGATGGGTTGGGGCATGCTCGTCGAGCAGGCGGCGGAATCCTTTCACCTCTGGCGCGGAGTACGGCCCGACACCGCGCCTGTTCTGAAGCAGATCGCGATCAGCGCATAGTCACGAGCTCTTCCGCGCTCGTCGGGTGAATCGCGATCGTGTCGTCGAAATCCTTCTTGGTCGCGCCCATGCGGATCGCGACCGCGAAGCCCTGCAGCATCTCGTCCGCGCCCTCGCCGATGACGTGGCAGCCGACGACGCGCTCGTCGTCGCCAACCGTGACGAGCTTCATCGAGCTGCGCTGCTTGATGTCGCCGAGCGCGTAGTACATCGGCGTGAACCGGGCGGAGTACACGTGCACCGCGTCGTCGCCGAATTCGAGTCGTGCTTCGGCCTCGGTAAGGCCCACCGTGCCGATCGTCGGGTGGCTGAACACCACGGTCGGGACGAGCCCGTAGTCGAGGTGACGGCCATCCATGCCGCCGTACAGCCGGTCTGCCAGGCGCCGGCCCGCGGCGATGGCCACCGGCGTCAGGGCGGCACGGCCGGTGACGTCGCCGAGCGCGAAGATGTGCTCGACGTTCGTTTTCTGGTAGGCGTCCGTCGTGACGAAGCCGCGTGCGTCCGTGTGCACGCCGGCCTTGTCGAGCGCCAGGCCCCGCGTGTTCGGCTCGCGGCCGACGGCCCAGAGGACGCAGTCGACGGGACCGAAGCGACGCTCGTCGTCGGTCGTCACGACGAGGCCCTCGTCGGTCTGCTCGACGGCCGACGGCACCGCACGCGTGTGCAGGTCGACGCCCGAGGCGCGCATCGCCTCCGCCAATTCTGTCCCGAGCATGACGTCGAAGTCTCGCAGGATGCCGCCCTTGCGGACGAGGTGCGTAACCTGGCTGCCGAGCAGTGCGAACACGCCGGCCAGCTCCACGGCGATGTAGCCGCTGCCCGCCACGATGACGCGCTCGGGCCGCTCCTCGAGCTCGAAGAAGCCGTCGGACGTGATGCCGAGCCCGGCGCCCGGGATGTCCGGCAGCGCCGGGTAGCCCCCGGTCGCGATGACGATGCGATCGGCGCGAACCTGGCGGCCGCCGACGTCGACGGTGTGCGCGTCCACGAACGCGGCCGGGCCGGCGATGAACGCGACATTCCGCTTGTCGAGATTTGCCGCGTAGATGCCGTTCAGCCGCCGGACGTAGGCATCGCGCCGCGATTTCAGCGCGCCCCAGTCGTGCCCGTTCACGCCGACGTCGAACCCGTAGTCCGCAGCATGCGCGAGATGGTGGGCGTGATCGGCCGCGTACCACATCACCTTCTTCGGCACGCAGCCGACGTTCACGCAGGTGCCGCCGAGCGGCCCGGATTCGACGACCGCGGCCTTCGCGCCGTACTCGGCCGCGCGTTGCGCGTGCGCGAGGCCGCCACTCCCGCCGCCAATTACCAGCAGGTCGAAATCGCTGTTCATGAAGACTCCTGTTTCCGGTCCCTGCGGCGAACTTCCCGCAGGGGAGTGCGCGGGTCCTGTGCTAAAATCCTGCGCCTCGAAAGGATATCAGCATCGTCGATGACAAACCCGTTACTCGATACGACGGCGTTGCCGCGGTTCGCGGACATTACGCCCGACCACGTCGTGCCGGCGCTCACTGCGATCATCGCGTCACATCGGCAGCGGCTCGACGATATTCTGTCGAATGTCGCCACGCCGGACTTCGAATCGATCGTCGTGCCCCTGGAGGACATGGAACACGAACTGGCGCGCATCTGGTCGCCGGTCAGCCACCTGCAGAGCGTGCTCGGATCGCGGGAGTGGCGTGACGCCTACAACGCGGCCCTGCCGATCCTGACCGAGTACGGCACCGAGCTTTCACAGAACGCGCGGCTCCAGGAGGCCTACGCCCTCGTCGACGACGCGCTGCCGGAAGATGCCGACCGCGCCCGGCGCAGCGCCGTGGAGCATGCGTTGCGGGAGTTCCGCCTGGCGGGCGTGGACCTCGACGAGGTTCACAAGAGCCGCTTCCGCGACATCATGCGCGAGCTCGCGGCAACGCAGGCGACGTTCGAGCAGAACGTGCAGGACTCGGCGGACGCCTGGCACTACGCGGTGCGGGACGAAGCCGAACTCGCGGGCCTGCCGGCCAGCAATCGCAAGCGGGCCGGGGCCGAGGCACGCAAGCGCGACGTTGAAGGCTGGGTGCTGACGCTCGACTACCCGACCTACGACGCGGTGATGACGCACTGCGAGAACCGGGCGCTGCGGGAGCGCTTCTACCGTGCGTGGGTGACGCGCGGCTCCGACCAGGCGGCCGACCCGTCGTTCGACAACAGCGCGAACATCGAGACGATACTCCGGCTGCGCCACGAGGCAGCGAACCTCGTCGGCTACCCGCACTACGCAGCCTACTCGCTCGCAACGAAGATGGCGGCGTCCACGGAAGAGGTCATCGCGTTCCTCCGCGAACTGGCAGAGCGCTCGCGCGGTGCGGCCGAGCGCGAGATCGCCGAGATCGGCGAGCTGGCCGGTACCGCGATCGAGCCGTGGGATCTCGCGTACTGGCTCGAGCAGCTGAAGCAGTCGAAGTACGCGATCTCGAACGAGGTCCTGCGCCAGTACTTCCCGGCGGACCGCGCCGTCGAAGGGCTCTTCGACCTGGCGGGACGCCTGTACGACGTGACGATAACGACGAATCACGACGTCGCCACCTGGCACCCGGACGCGCGTTACTACGAAATACGGAACCCGGCCGGGGACACGATCGGCGGTTTCTACACGGACCTGTTCGCCCGCAGCGGCAAACGCACCGGCGCCTGGATCGACGACTGCATCAACCGCAAGAACCTGAACGGCCACGCGACGCTGCCGGTCGGTTTCCTGGTCTGCAATTTCGCGCCGCCGGAGGACGGGCACCCGTCGCTGCTGACGCACGACGACGTAGTCACGCTGTTCCACGAGTTCGGGCACATGCTGCACCACCTGCTGACACGCATCGACGTGCCGAGCATTGCCGGCATCAACGGCGTCCCGTGGGATGCGGTCGAGCTGCCCAGCCAGTTCATGGAGAACTTCGCGTGGCACTACGACGTGCTCGTGCGTTGCAGCGGCCACGTCGACAGCGGTGAGCAGCTTCCGCACGACCTGTTCGAGCGGCTGCAGGAGTCCCGGCACCTCGGGGCGGGGCTCGCCATGCTACGCCAGCTCGAATTCGGCCTGTTCGACTTCCGGCTGCACAGCGAGTACGAACCGGCGGGCGGCACCGACGTCCTCGCGCTGCTCGCCGAGGTCCGCGCGGAAGTCGCGATGCTGAAGCACCCGTCGTACAACCGACTGCCGCACGCGTTCGCACACGTCTTCGCCGGCGGCTACGCGGCGGGCTACTACAGCTACAAGTGGGCCGAGGTGCTGGCGGCCGACGCGTTCGGCGCGTTCGAGGAGGCCGGCATCTTCGACCGCGCCACCGCGGACCGCTTCCGGCACGAGATCCTGGAGATCGGCGGCAGCCGCGACTTCATGGAGGCCTACGTCGCGTTCCGCGGCCGCAAGCCGGAGATCGACGCCCTCCTCCGTCACCACGGCATCACCGACGCGTGAAGATCGCCACCTGGAACGTCAATTCGCTGAAGGTGCGCGAGCCGCACGTTCTCGAATGGCTCGCGGCCAACGGACCGGACGTGCTGGTCCTGCAGGAAATCAAGCAGGTGACCGAGGCCTTCCCGGCGCAGACGTTCCGCGATGCCGGCTACGCGGCGCTGGCCAGCGGCCAGAAGACCTACAACGGCGTCGCGGTGCTTTCGCGGCAGGAGCCGGCCGACCCGGTTACCGACTTTCCCGGCTTCGAGGACCCGCAGCGGCGCATCCTGGCGACGACGATCGGCGGCGTCCGCGTCGTCAACCTGTACGTGCCGAACGGCTCCGAGGTCGGCTCCGAGAAGTTCGACTACAAGCTCGCCTGGCTCGCGGCGCTGCGCGAGTTCCTGAAAGGCGAGATGCAGGCACACCCGAAGCTCGTCGTGCTCGGCGACTTCAATATTGCGCCGCATGACGAGGACGTCTACGACCCGGAGAAGTGGGGCGAGGGGATACTCTGCAGCCCGGCGGAACGCGCGGCGCTCAATGCCGTGCTCGACCTGGGGCTCACCGACGTGTTCCGGCGTTTCGAGCAGCCGGAGAAGTCCTACAGCTGGTGGGACTACCGTGCCGCGATGTTCCGGCGCAATGCGGGCCTGCGCATCGACCTGATCCTCGCGAGCGACGCGCTCGCCCGGGCCTGCACGGCCAGCCACATCGATCGCGAGCCGCGGGGCTGGGACCGTCCGTCGGATCACGCGCCGGTCGTTGCGGAATTCGACGTCTGAGCCCGGGTTTCCCGCGCCAATTCGTTGACATAAGGCCTTAAATTGCCGCGAACGCCTGCCGGCAACAGGGTAGACTTGCATTCCATGCCGTCGCACGTAAGCGTCATCAGCCCGGACCGTCGAAACGATTTCGACGTGACCAATACGGTACAGGTCAGCAGCCCCGCCGCTGTCCGAAATGCCGTCCACGAGCTGTTCACGGCAACGTTTCCCGGCGCGCCCTTCGACAAGCTCTGGCTCGCGTTCTACGATTTCGAGCGCCTGTTCACGGGCCGGTTTCCCGGCTACCTGGGCTGCGACACCACCTACCACGACATGCAGCACTCGCTGGACATGACGCTGGCACTTGCCCGGCTCGTGGCGGGCTACGAGAGGAGCGTCGAGCCTTCCGAGCGTCTCGGGGCCCGGCGCGCGCTGATGGCGGTCATCGTGTCGCTGTTTCACGATGCCGGCTACATCCGCCACCGCGACCGCGACGACGCGTTCAGGAACGGCGCCGAGTTCACGCTACAGCACGTCTCGCGCAGCGCGGATTTCCTGCGCCGTTACCTGCCCGAGCTGGGCATGGCGCGAGAGGTGGGCGTCGCGAGCATGATCGTGCACTTTACCGGCTATGAGCTTGACCTCGACACGATCGAACTCGAGGACCCGCGCGACATCATTTGCGGGCACCTGATCGGCACGGCCGACATGATCGCGCAAATGGCGGACCGCTGTTATCTCGAGAAGTGCCGCGACCGGCTCTACAAGGAGTTCGTCATCGGCGGCATTGCGATTGAGAACGCGAAGCCGGGCGAGTACATGGTGCGCTACGAGTCGGGGCAGGATCTGCTCGAGAAGACGCCGTCCTTCTACCAGCAGGTCATGCGCGAGCGCCTGAACAACAAGTTCAACAAGGTGTACCGCTACGTCGAGGTGCTGTTCGACGGGCACAACCCGTACATCGAGGCGATCACGAACAATATCCGCCACCTCGTGAAGGTGATTTCGACGGGCAACTGGACGTTGCTGCGGCGACAACCGCCGTACTTCCTCGGCGTAATCGATGCTGCGGATGACGTGGAGCGACTCGCGACACACCATATCGAGACTTTCACCGGGCGCTCGCTGGCGCCGGTGGCCGCGTCCGCCTGATCGCCGCGGCGCTCAGTCGCCGCGCCGGGACTCCTCCCACAGCCTGACTGCCTGGAACTCGCGCCGGTCCAGCCGGCGCAACGACAACGCGCCCGCGATCAACGCCGCGAACCCGGCGTAGACTCCGTCCGCCGCCGTCAGCACCTCGTCGAAGAACACGGGCCATGTCATCGTCGTCACGTTCCGCAGGATGACGAGCGTGTTCGTGTCGAACTCCGCGGCCGTGGTGCCCGCCGAGATGACGATGATGCCGGCGAACGCGCCGGCAAACGCGAGCAACGCGGCGACGAGCGGAAAGCGCCAGTCGAACCCCTGCCCGCCGCGCCGGACCGCGAGGCCGACCAGCGCACCCTGGAGCAGCGACAGCCACGGGAAGAACTGGTCGAGCAGCCGGGTCGCCATCGACCAGAGCACGGCAAACAGCACGACGGCAACCAGGCCCGCGACGAAGCCGTGCAGCACGGACTGCCCGTTCACCAGGCGCTCGCCCTCGGCCGCGGTGGGGCGCTCGGGCAGCCCGGGATCGTGCTTCTTCCGGAGCCTGAAGACCTTCGGTACGGGAGGGTTCGTCATGTCGCGGCGGGGTTCCTCGTTCGGCGGCCAACGATACCGAAGCCGCCGGCCGCGGGCCAACCGGGACCGGCGGCCAGCCTGCCGGGATTGCCGGCCAACCGTCGCGCGACCGCTGGTCCGCCGCCGCCTGCCGCTGCTATACCCCGGGGTGACACGGAGGAACAGACGATGACCAAGCTGAAGACCCTGCCGGCATTTCTCGTACTTTGCGCGCTCCTGGGCGCTGCCGGCTTGCCAGCCGCCGACGACGGGGACCTCGCGGTCGACGTCGCCCGCTTCGACGCCGACGGCAACCTGCGCGTCCCCGGGAACCTCGACGAGTGGATCTTCATCGGCAGCTCGCTCGGCATGGGATACTCGCAGGCGGATTTCGACCCGGACAGCCCGGGCATGTTCCAGGTCGCGCGGATGGAGCCCGAGGCCTACGCCGCATTCAAGGCGACCGGCCGCTTCGTCGACGGCACGATGATCGCGCTGCACTTCTACGGCTCGCAGAACGAGATCTCGATCAATCGTTCCGGCTTCGTGATGGACAACCTGCACTTCGCCGAGATTCACTACAAGGACAGCCGGCGCTTTCCCGACGGCTTCAATTTCTACAATATCGAAAACGATGCCGAGACCGCCCGCGAAATCCCGCTGCCGAACGAGTGCGTGGACTGCCACAAGCGCGACGGCGCCTATGACGGCGTCTTCGTGCAGTTCTACCCGGACATTCAGCGCTACCTCCCCGCCGGAGTCCGTGAGCGCCTCGCGTCGGCGGACGAGTCCGGGCATCGCTGAAGGGACCGCGCCGCCATGACCGGTACGCGCACGATCGCCGCGCTGGCCTACCCCGGATTCCAGATGCTGGACGTCGCCGGCCCGCTGGAGACGTTCAACATGGCGGCACGGCAGCTGATCGACGACGCGGAGCGCAGCGATCGCGCCTACCGCGTCATCATCGTCGGAGCGACCCGCGAACCGGTGGTGTCGATGTCCGGCGTCGAGGTCACACCCCACCGGAGTGTCGACGACCCGCTCGATGATATCGACACGCTGCTGGTGCCGGGCGCACTCACGGGCGACACGCGCTTCTTCGACGACCCGGTGAACGTCGCGTACGTGCAGCGTGCGCGCGGCACGGTGCGGCGCCTGTGCTCGGTGTGCTCCGGGGCGCTGCTGCTCGCGGCCAGCGGCGCGCTGGACGGGCGGCGCGCGACGACGCACTGGATGGATGCCGCGGAATTGCAGGCGCGTTTTCCCGACGTGCGGGTCGAGCCGGACCGCATCTTCGTGGAGGACAACGGCGTGTACACGTCCGGCGGCATCACCGCCGGCATCGACCTCGCCCTGGCGCTGATCGAGCAGGACCACTCGCGGCGCCTCGCGCTGAAGGTGGCGAAGCGCCTGCTCGTGTTCCTCAAGCGGCCCGGAGACCAGCTCCAGTTCAACACGTTCATCGCCGCGCAGTCGCGCCCGACGCGCTTCGAAGCGACGCTCGACTGGATCACGGAGCATCTGCACGAGACCCTCGACACGGCGCGGCTTGCCGAGCAGGCGTGCATGAGCGAGCGCAACTTCCGGCGGCGCTTCGAGGCCGAGATGGGGGTGCCGTTGCGACGCTACCTGGCGCAGGCGCGCGTAACGAAGGCACAGGCGCTACTGGAGACGACCTCGCTGACGGTGGCCGATATCTCGCGCCGCTGCGGTTTTTCGTCGCCGGATGCGATGCGCTACGCGTTCGCGGGCGAGCTCCAGGTGAGCCCGAGCGAGTACCGGGAGCGCTTCGGCGGGAGGCCCGGCTAGCTCAGTCGATGTGCCAGAAGCCGGGCCCGAAGTCCCGCATGACTTCCTCGCGCGCGTAGTCCGGGATGTCCGGCCCGTCGAGCAGCCGCCGCGCCGCCTCACGGTCGGTCTGCGCCACGCGGCGGGCGAGGCCGATCGTCGCGTTGACCCGCATCGTATCGTCCTGGATGCGGCCGATCATGTCCTGCGCAAGTGCCGTGTCCTGCTCCCAGACCTCGGCCGCCCGCGCCAGCGCCGGGTCCCGGTCGGCCGGGTCCGCCGTGTCCAGCCACGACGCAAACGCGGACGGGTCGCTCCGGTACCAGCTGTCGACGACCGACCAGACCGCCTGCTGTCGCTGTGGCGTGTTGTCGATCAGCGGCAGCATCCCGGCGGCCGCGTGCGGATCACGCTGCGCGACCTGTGTCGCGATGCCCATGTAGGCGCCGCTGCGCGCCGCCGGTTCTGTCAGGCGGTCCGCGATCTGCCGCGCGCGGGCGGGATCCGTCATCGCGAGCATGCCGACGACGGAGGCGACCATCTGGCCGTGGCCGGGTTGGCCGGCGAACTGCTCCGCGAACGCGAGCGCCTCGTCGATGGACCGGTGCTGCGCGACCTGGAACACGAGGTTCTGGCCGACCGCCTCCTTTGCGCCGGCGTCCAGCCGCCCGTAGAGCCTGAGCGCGGCATCGAGGTCCGTGTGCATGAGCGGCCACATCGCCTGGGTGAGCAGGCGTCCTGTCGCCTCGCCACCGGAGCCATCAATCCACGCCAGCGCCGCGTCGGGATCCGCCTGCAGCCAGGTCATGACGGCCATCGTCGTCGCCTGCTCGCGCACTGACGGGCTCGTGATCAGGTCGCGGAGCGCCAGCGAGCGCTGCGGATCCTGCTGAGCGACCTGCGACATGATCTGCCCGACGATTTCCGCCGTGCGCACGCTGCCCGTCAGCGCCTGTGCCTCCCGCAGCGCGAGCTCCGGATCGACGGTCGCGATCTGCGTCAGCAACGTGGTTCGCAGCATGTCCGGGTACATGTCACCCTGGCCATAGCGCTCGAACCATGCGAGCGCCGCGGCCGGGTCGTCGGCAGCCGTCGCCTGCAGGTACGTCATTGCAAGGTAGCGCTTCATCTCCGCCGACGTGGCGCGGTGGAAGTACGCCTCCAGCGCCGCCGGGTCGGTCGAGCCCAGCACCTGGATGGCCTGAAAAAACCCGGTGCGACCATCCATGGCGCCGCTGGACAGTGCTGCCTCGATCGCGGCGTGCGGGTCCACCTGCGCGCGCCCCATGCTGAGTGCCGTCTCAAAGTATTGCCGGTCGTCAGCGCGCTGAAATTCGGCGACGACGGATGACGCGATATCCGGCCGTGCCCGCGCAAGGTATTCCGCGAGCTGCCGCATGAACACCTGGCGTTCGACCGTGTTCGTCACCCGCTCGATCCAGTCCACGGCCTCGGCGGGCGACGTGTCGGCGAGGCGCTCCAGGTAGGCCTCGCGCGCGAGTGCGTCCGGTGCCACGCCGAGCTCCGCTTGTATGCGGTCCGTGACCGGGTTGCCCATGCCGCCGAACTCGAGGTACAGCGCCTGCGCGGCACGCCGCTGGTCCTCGGCGCGCGTCAGGGTCTTCGCAGCGAACAGCGCGTCATCCAGGTCCGCGCGCGCCCAGGCACCCCAGACCGTGCCCTCGAGGCCCGGATGGCCGCCAAACTGCTCGCTTTGTGCCAGCGCCAGCGCGGACGCCGGGTCGATCTCGGCCAGGCGCGAGAACAGGATGCCGAGCGCGAGTTCGCGCTCGCGATCGTCCGCAATGCGCGCGGCGGCGGCGATGTGCCGCTGCAGCGCGGCCGCGTCGGCGCGCCCCGCCAGCGCGTACAGCGCTTCGCGGCGGACGAACGGCGTCGGCAGCTCGAAGACGGCCTCGACCGAAGAGAGAGCGGCGTAGCCGGTCTCCCGCAGGCTGTCTGTCACGGTGTCGGCGACGCCATCGCGCGCGACGATATCGCGCACCGGCACCGGATGACCGGCGGCGAGCTCCGGCTTGCCGAGCCAGCGCATCAGCGTCACTCCCGCGGCGAGACCGGCGGCGGCGGCCACAGCGAGCCACAGCCCGGCGCGGCGCACGGCTCAGTCGCCTTTGGTTGCCACGGCTGCGGTGAACACCACGTCCGTGGAGCTGTTCAGCGCTGTCTCGGCGGAATCCTGCAGGATGCTGATCACGAAGCCGACGGCGACGACCTGCATCGCGACATCCTCTGAGATGCCGAACAGGCCACAGCTCAGCGGGATCAGCAGCAACGAACCGCCGGCAACGCCGGACGCGCCGCACGCGGACAGCGCCGCGACGACCGACAGCAAGAGCGCGGTCGGCAGGTCCACGACGATGCCGAGTGTGTGCGTCGCGGCGAGCGTCAGCACCGTGATCGTGATCGCCGCGCCGCCCATGTTGATCGTCGCGCCGAGCGGGATCGACACGGCGTAGGTGTCGCGCTCGAGGTTCAGCCGCTCGCACAGCGCCAGGTTGACCGGGATGTTTGCCGCCGAGCTGCGCGTGAAGAACGCCGTGACGCCGCTTTCACGCAGCGCAGTCAGCACGATCGGGTACGGGTTCCGCTGCGTCTTCACCCAGACGATGAGCGGGTTCACGACGAGCGCCATGATCAGCATCGCGGACAATAGGACCGTCAGCAGCCGCGCGTAGCCGCCAAGCACGTCCAGGCCGCCGGCCGCGAGGCTGCCGGCGACGAGGCCGAAGATGCCGATCGGCGCGAGGCGGATGACGATGCGGACGATGCCGGTCACGGCGTCGGCGACGTCGGCCAGCATCGCGCGCGTCGACTCCGCGGCACGGTGCAGGAACAGGCCGAGCAGCAGTCCCCAGACGACGATGCCGATGTAGTTGCCGTTCATCACGGCGCTCACCGGGTTGTCGACCAGCTTGAACAACAGGCCGCCGAGCACCTCGGCAATCCCCTGCGGTGCGCTCGCGTCGATGTCGGTCACCGTCAGCGACAGCGAGGTCGGGAACAGCGTGCTCATGACCACTGCCAGCAGCGCGGCCGCGACGGTGCCGGCGAGGTACATGAGCAGGATCGGGCGCAGCTGCGCCGTGTGGCTCGCCCGCCGGTTCGCGACGGCAGACGCCACGAGCACCAGTACGAGCACCGGCGCGACCGCCTTCAGCGCCTGGACGAACAGGTTGCCGAGCAACATCGCGCTGTCCGCGGCCGACGGTGACGCGAACGCCAGGGCGACGCCCGCGACGATGCCAATCAGTATCTGCAGCACGAGGCTGCCTCGAAGCCACTGCATCACGTCTTCCCCCGATCGCTACCGTCAGGGAGCCTCCGCGAAGCCGCGCGCCTTGTCAATCGCCCGCCGAGGCCGCGACTCCTGATATAGTCCACCGAATTTTTGACTGCGCCCCGCGCCCGAACCCCGTGAGTCCCCTGCCACCGCCTTCCCGCGTTCGCCTGTTCTTCGCCTGGCTCGGCGTCTTTTACGTCGCCTGGTTCGCGATCGTCGTCTTCGGCGATTACATCGGCGAGACCGTTGCGCACTGGCCGATCGCGCTGGCGATGGCGCTGGGCTCCTACTTCGCCGGATCGACCCCGATGGGCGGCGGCACGGTCGGGTTCCCGGTGCTCGTCCTGCTGTTCGACCAGCCCGCGTCGCTCGGCCGCGACTTCGCCTTGGCCGTGCAGTCCGTCGGCATGGTCTCGGCCAGCATCTACATCCTCGCAACGCGCAGGCCGCTCGACTGGCACCTGCTTCGGCCGGCGCTCACGGGCGCGCTGCTGGGCACCCCGCTTGGTTGCGCCTTCGTGGCGCCGCACGTGCCGGACCTCGCCGTGAAGCTGATGTTCGCCGTAATCTGGGCGAGCTTCGGTGTCATGCATTTCGTTCGCATCCGCCCGATCGTCGCCGCGAACGGCAACGCCGCCGAATGGCACGGCGTCGACGTCCCGCTCGGCCTGGCGGTGGGCTTTTTCGGTGGCATCGTGTCGTCGATGACGGGGGTCGGCGTCGACATGCTGCTGTACGCGATGCTCGTGCTGCTTTATCGCGCCGACCTGCGTATCGCGATACCGACGTCCGTGTTGATCATGGCATTCACGTCGCTGGTCGGCATCGTCACGAACCTGGCGCTGTCCGCCGCCTGGCCGGACGTCTACGACGTGCCGGCCGAGGTGTTCTACAACTGGCTCGCGGCGGCGCCGGTCGTCGCGGTCGGCGCGCCATTCGGCGCCTGGGTCGTGAATCGACTGCCGCGCACGCCCACGCTGCTGATCGTGTCCGCGCTGTGCATCGGCCAGTTCGTGTGGACGATGGTCAACGACCGCGTCGGCGGCTGGGGGCTCATGCTCGCGATCGGCGGCGTACTGGCCATGAACGTCGTGTTCCACTACCTGTTCGAGATCGGCACTCGCCGGGCGGCGCGACGCCGCGCGTGATTCAGTCGAACAGGCGCTTCCGGCGCTCGAGGCTCTCGGCGGACCAGACGTCGCTGCCACGGTAGTACTGCGGGAAGGCAGGCACCTTGTCGGGGATGACCACCCAGGGCTGCTTCGACTCGGTGTAGATGTGCACGTCGGGCGGATAGTCGTCCGGTGCATCCAGCGTGCCGACGCGAATGAACGCGAGCCGGTCGCCGCCCCCGCCGTAGTGACTCCACAGCGCGACCCTGCAGTCCGGGCAGCGCAGCACCGCCTGCCCCTTGCCGCTGTTGGACGGCAGCATCACCTTCTCGGGCATGCCGTCGACGACGGTCAGGCGGTCGGTCTCGATCAGTGCATTGAGCGCGTAGGACGCGCCGGATTCCCGCTGGCACCACCGGCAATGGCAGCAATGCACGACCAGCGGCCTCGATGAAATGCGATAGCGCACGTTTCCGCACGTGCACCGGCCCTCGCAGGCCTCTGTCGAATCGGTCATCGGCGCCCTCGAGATCAGTCCGGGTCCGCGCAGTATCGCACGCATCGTGGCCGAAAACCGGCGCCGGCCGCCCCGCTTCGCAACCTCCCCGTAATGATGAGACGGAGTCGATTGCGGCGGACACCCCGCCTCCGTATCGTAGGGGGTCCCGTTGAACTCACAGGGCCCCCGATGTCCAGCGTTCCGCCACTCGACGACACCGCCAGCCTCCGGCCCGAATGGGACCTGGGAGACCCGGCGCTGTACCTGAACCGCGAGCTGACCTGGCTCGCGTTCAACCGTCGCGTGCTGGCGGAAGCCGAAGACGCGTCGAACCCGCTCCTCGAGCGCGTCAAGTTCCTCGCGATCTTCGACTCGAACCTCGACGAGTTCTTCATGAAGCGCATTGGCGGGCTGAAGCAGCAGTTCGGCGCCGGCATGACCACGCCGACCGTGGACGGCCGCACGCCGCAACAGCAGCTCGAGGAGTGCCGCGCCGCGATCGTCGAGATGCTCGCGGAACGCACGGTCGTCCTGGGGCGCCTGATCGACGAACTCGCCGCGAACGACATCCGCGTCGAGCCGTACGCGGACCTCGACGAAGAATCGCGGCACATCGTGCGCAAGCAATACCGCGAATCGGTGCTGCCGCTCGTCACACCGCTGGCGATCGACGAGGCGCACCCGTTTCCGTTCATCTCGAACCTGTCGGTCAACCTGCTGATCGAGGTGCACGACCCCGCGGAGAAGGACCCTCACCTCGTGCGCATCAAGACGCCGAGTTCCAGCCGCATGCCGCGCCTGATGCGGATCGGCAACGAGAACCGCTTCGTGCGGCTCGAGGAGATCATCGCCGGCAACCTGGACCTGCTGCTGCCGGGCGCGGACATACTCTCGGTCGGCTTTTTCCGCGTCACGCGAAACGCGATCGTCGAACGCGCCGAAGAGCTCGCGAACGACCTGCTCGAGATGATCGAAGCGGAGCTCCGCGACCGCCGCTTCGCCCCGGTCGTGCGCCTCGAGGTTGCGGCGAACCTTCGGCCGGAGCTGCGCCGGCACCTCGTCCGCGAACTCGCGTTCAGCGGGCCGGAAGATATCTACGAAGTCACTGACGTGCTCGCGACACGTGACCTGATGCAGCTTCTCTCGCTCGACCGGCCCGACCTGAAGTACCCGCCGCACGAGCCCATCGATCACCCGCGTTTGGGTCGCGGCAAGTCGATCTTCGCCGAGCTCGACGCAAACGGGCCGATGCTGCTCAAGTACCCGTACCAGTCGTTCGACCGGTCGGTGACGCGCTTCCTCAAGGAGGCCGTCGTCGACCCGAACGTGCTCGCGATCAAGACCACCGTGTACCGGACGTCGGAGGAGACGGAGATCGTGCCGCTACTGATCGAGGCGGTGCAGCAGGGCAAGCAGGTCGCGGTCGTCGTCGAGCTGCAGGCCCGCTTCGACGAAGCGGCGAACATTCGCTGGGCAAACCGGCTCGAAGAGGCCGGCATTCACGTATCCTACGGCGTGGTCGGCTACAAGACGCACACGAAGGCGATGCTCGTGCTGCGCAAGATGCCCGGCGGCAAGCTGCGGCGCTACGTGCACATCGGCACCGGCAACTACAATTCCGTCACGGCCCGCCAGTACTCCGACCTCGGCCTGCTGTCCTCCGAGAAGGTCATGGCGCACGATGCGACGGAGCTGTTCAACCTGATGACCTCCGGCTCGTTGAGCGGACGTCGCTACGACGAACTGCTCGTCGCGCCGCTGCAGATGAAGTCGGCGCTGATCGAGAAGATCCGCCGGGAGATCGAGCACCACGAAGCGAACGGCAACGGGCTGATCCAGCTCAAGACGAACGCGCTGGAAGACCCGGACATCGTCCGCAACCTGTACGAGGCGACCCGTGCCGGCGTCGCGGTCGACCTGATCATCCGCGATACCTGCCGCCTGCGGCCCGGGCTGCCGGGGCTGTCCGAGACCGCGCGCGTGATCAGCATCGTCGGGCGCTTCCTCGAGCACTCCCGCATCTACTATTTTCACAATGCGGGCGAAGAAGAGTATTACATCGGCTCGGCCGACCTGATGAGCCGCAACCTCGTCGCGCGCGTCGAGGCGCTGGCGCCGGTACGCGACCTCGACCTGCAAGCGGAGCTGCGCGAGTTCCTGGACCTGCAGCTCACGGATCGCTGCGGCGCCTGGGAGATGGACTCGGAAGGCCGCTACACGAAGCTGCGGCCCGCGGACGGCGACCGCCCGTCGCAGCTCGTCATGATCGACCGCACGCGCAACAGCGCGACGGCGGCCCTGGACAACACGGACACGATGCGGCGCCCGGACTGATCAGCGTCGCCGCCCCGGCAACACCTCGTAGTCGTCCGTGCGCACGAGCCGGTTCATCGCGTCCAGGATCGGCGCCGGCGGTATCCTCAGCTTGCGGTCCTCGAAACTCAGCCAGCCCCCGTTGCTGACCACGGTGGCCGACAGTTCCCCGTCCGGCCGGTAGAAGTCGTTCTGCAGGCGCCAGCGGCGGCCGTCTTCGGACTGCCCCGCCGCCCGGAGCGTCACCCGCACACGGTCCAGCAGCCGCACCTCGCGAAAGTACTGGATGCTGTCGGTGAGCACGACCGGGCCGAAGCGCTGCGCGTCGAACCCGGCGGCCGAAAACCTGTTCGCCTCGAAATACAGCATGCGCACGTCGGAACACATGTCCAGGTACGCGCTGTTGCGCAGGTGGGCGTTGAGATCCGTTTGCGCCCACCCGACGATCATCGTCTGCTCGAACACCGGCCGCTCCTCACCCTGTCTCGGCACAAGCCGGCATTATAACGATCTGCCGGCGCGCGCCGGTATGGCGCCCGCTCGCGGGCCTGCCGTATGCTAGCGCGGTTCGGCAGTCACGCCGGCCGCGGGCCGACGCCGTTGCCGGCAGGACTCGGCACGGCAGGTTCATGAGCAAGAGCCATCTTTTCTACCAGACGGGTGCGCGGCGGCCGCGCGTTGCGCGGGCCGAGGGCATTTGCCTGTGGGACGTCGACGGCAAGCGCTACATCGACGCGTCCAGCGGCCCGATGGTGTCCAACATCGGCCACTCGAACCCGCGCGTACTCGCGGCCATGCGGGCGCAGATGGAACGCACGACGTTCGCCTACCGTCTGCACTTCGAGAACGACGCCGCGGAAGACCTCGCCACGCTCACCGCGTCGCTGATGCCGGAAGGCATGGACCGGATCTTTTTCGTCTCCGGCGGGTCCGAGGCCGTCGAGTCCTGCCTGAAACTCGCGCGCCAGTACGCGTGGGTGAGCGGCCAGAGAGAGCGCTGGAAAGTCATCTCGCTGTTCCCGTCGTACCACGGCTCCACGCTCGGGGCGACCGCTGTGACCGGCATGCACCCGTTCACCGAGCCATTCGCCGACATGATTCGCGTGATGCCGAAGATCCCGGCTGCGACCTGCTACCTCGACCGGGACGCGCTGTCGCTCGAGGAGCGCGGCCGGCGCTATGCGCGAAAGCTGCGCGAGGAGATCGAGCGCCAGGGCCCGGAGACCGTGCTCGCATTCATCATGGAACCGGTCGGCGGCGCGTCGACGGGCGCGCTGGTGCCGCCGGACAGCTGGTACCGCGAGATTCGCGACATCTGCAAACAGTACGGCGTGCTGCTGATCGCGGACGAGGTCATGACCGGTGCCGGCCGCACCGGCGCCTTCCTCGCCTGCGAACACTGGGACCTTCGGCCGGACATCATCGCGATGGCCAAGGGTTTCGCGGCCGGCTACGCGCCGCTCGGCGCCATGGCCGCGGACCGCCGCATCGTGGACGCGGTGCTCGCCAGCGGTGGATTCGCCCACGGCTACACCTACGCCGGCAACCCCCTGGCCTGCGCGGCCGGTCACGCGGTGTTGCAGGAGGTGCTCGGGCAGGGCCTGGTGGGGAATGCGGCGGAACAGGGCGCGCGGCTCCGGCAAGCGCTGGAGGGCCTCATGCAACGCTATCCGTTCATCGGGGACGTGCGCGGCAAGGGCCTGCTGCTCGCTTTCGAACTGGTCGCGGACCGTGAGACGATGGAGCCCCTGCCGCCGGCGCTGGAAGCGCACGTGCGGCTGGTCGAGGAAGCGTACCGGCGGGGCCTGATCATCTATTCGCGCCGGACCCGCGGCGGCACGGTGGGCGATCACTTCATGGTCTGCCCGCCGCTGATCGTCACGGACGCCGACGTGGACGAAATCACGGGCATCCTGGCGGACAGCCTCGATGCGTTCGCGGCCGATGCCGGACTGCCGGTCGGCCCGTAGAGGAAACCACGTGAGTCAGAAGGTCATCATCACCTGCGCCGTCACCGGCTCGATCCACACGCCGACGATGAGCCCGCACCTGCCGTACCGCCCGGAAGACATCGCGCGGCAGGCGATAGCCGCGGCCGACGCCGGGGCCGCGATCCTGCACCTGCACGCGCGCGACCCCGACACCGGCCAGCCGACGGCAGACCCGGACGTGTTCATGCAGTTCCTGCCGGCGATCAGGTCCGGCTGCGACGCCGTCATCAACATCACGACCGGCGGCAGCTCGCTGATGACGCTCGAGGAGCGTCTCGCGGCGCCGAACCGGGTGCAGCCGGAAATGGCGTCGCTGAACATGGGCTCGATGAACTTCGGCCTGTTCCCGATGAAGAAGCGCCACGAGGACTGGCTGTTCGACTGGGAACCCGCGCTGCTCGACAAGACGAAGGAAGTCGTGTTTCGCAACACGTTCGCAGATATCGAGCAGATTTTTCACCAGCTCGGCGACCGCTACGGCACGCGCTTCGAGTTCGAGTGCTACGACGTCGGGCACATCCAGACGCTCGCGTTCTACCTGCGCGAGGGCCTCATCCGCGAGCCGCTGTTCGTGCAGTTCGTGCTCGGCGTGCTCGGGGGCATCGACGCGGCACCCGAGAACCTGATGCACATGAAGGCGACGGCCGACCGGCTGCTCGGCTCGAACTACCGCTTCTCCGTGCTGTGCGCGGGCCGGCTGCAGATGCCGCTCGCCACGCTCGGCGCGATCATGGGCGGCAGCGTCCGCGTCGGGCTCGAGGACAGCCTGCTCATCGGCCGCGGCCGGCTCGCCACGAGCAACGCGGAGCAGGTCGGCAAGATCCGGCGCGTGCTCGAGGAACTCGGCTACGAAATCGCGACGCCCGACGAGGCACGCGCCATGCTCGGCCTCAAGGGCGCGGACCAGGTGAATTTCTGATGAGTGCCGCCGGGGACCACGCAGCATTATTGGACACCGTGATCCGCCCGGCCACGGAACAAGACATCGCGGACGTTCACCGCCTGCTGGCACAGCTCGCCGACGCCACCGGCCTCACCGGCAAGTTCCACGCGAGCGAAGAGGACCTGCGCCGCGACGGCTTCTCCGGCAGCCCCCTTTTCCAGACCCTGGTCGCCGAGCGCGACGGCGGGGTCATCGGCCTTTGCCTGTACTTCTATTCCTACTCGAGCTGGCGCGGTTCCGCCGGCGTGTACGTGCAGGACCTCGTCGTCGACAGCGCTGCGCGCGGCGGCCGGGTCGGTGAGCGACTGCTGGCGGAAACGGCGCGACGTGCGCAACAACGCGGCGCCACGTACCTGCGCCTGTCAGTGCAGCACGACAACACGCACGCCATTCGCTTCTACGAGCGCTGCGGGCTCGCGCTGTCGGCGACCGAGCGCATCTTCGAGGCCGATGCGGATGCGTTCGATGCATTGACGGAGCTCGCTTGAAAGTCATTTTCTCACCGGAGCAGCTGCGGCACGCGCCGCCGGAGATCATGTCGTCGGGCGTCATGGAGGCGGCCCACGAGATTCCCGCGCGCGCCGAGCGCCTGCTGGCGGCCGCCACGGCCGCGGGCCTCACGCACGAGCTGCCCGCCGACGCCGGCATGGAGCCGCTTGCCGCCGTGCACACCGGGCGCTACCTGCGCTTCCTCGAGAACATCCACGCGCGCTGGCAGCGCGTGCCGGGTGCGTCGGCGGTCATCTTCCCGAACGTGCACCCGAACGCGGCGGACACCGTGTACCCGGCATCGGCGGTCGGCCAGGTCGGCTACCACGTGTTCGACGGCGCGGCACCCATCACGCGCGACACGTGGCACAGTTCCCTTGCAAGCGCGTGGACCGCGGTGCACGCAGCCCGCGAGGTGACTGCCGGCGCGCCGTCCTGCTATGCCCTGTGCCGGCCGCCCGGCCACCACGCCGGGAAGGAGATCGCGGGCGGCTTCTGTTATCTCAGCAATTCCGCGATCGCGGCCCAGGTGCTGCGCGGCGACTACGAGCGGGTCGCGGTCCTGGACGTGGATGTGCACCACGGCAACGGCACGCAGGACGTGTTCTACGACCGGGCCGACGTGCTGACGATTTCGCTGCACGCCGACCCGGTGCGCTTCTACCCGTTCTTCTGGGGCGCCGCGGACGAGCGCGGCACCGGCGCCGGCGAAGGCTGCAACCTGAACCTGCCGCTGCCGCGCGGGACCGCCGGCGACGAGTACCTCGACGCGCTCGAGGACGCGCTGGATGCCGTCGCACGCTTCGGCGCCGGCGCGCTCGTCGTCGCGCTCGGCCTCGACGCCTACGCCGGCGACCCGCTGACCGGGCTCGCGCTCACGACGGACGACTTCGGCGCGATCGGCGAACGCATCCACGCGCTCGGGCTGCCGACCGTGCTGGTGCAGGAGGGCGGATACCCGTCGGAGGCACTCGGCGACAACCTCGTCGCCGCCCTCGGCGCCTTTATTCGCTGACGATGAGAATCGGACAGGAGAGTTTTGCATGACCGCGAGAGCATTGATCGTCGGCGCGCTGCTGGCCGCCACACTACCGGCGGCGGCGGAAGCGCCGCGGGCCCGCGACCTCGGGATTCCGTTCGACGGCACCCCCGGGCGGCTGAACGCGATCACCGATGTCGCCGGGGTGACCGTCGGGCACGAGACGATCGTCGCCGACCTGCCGGACGGGCGCGCGGCGCGCACCGGCGTGACCGCAGTCCTGCCGCGCGGGCGCGACTCGATGAACGTGCAGGTGTACGCCGGCTGGACCGCGCTGAACGGCAATGGCGAGATGACCGGCACGACGTGGGTCTCCGAGAGCGGTTTCCTCGAGGGCCCCGTCATGATCACGAACACACACAGCGTCGGCGCCGTGCACGAGGGGACGATCCGCTGGCGCGTCGCGCAGGACGGCGCCGACGCGACCGGTTACTTCTGGTCGCTGCCCGTCGTGGCCGAGACCTGGGACGGCTGGCTGAACGACATCAACAGCTTTCACGTGCGGCCGGCGCACGCCGGGAAAGCGCTCGATGCCGCGACGAGCGGGCCGGTCGCCGAGGGCGGTGTCGGCGGCGGGACCGGCATGATGTGCTTCGAGCTGAAGTGCGGCATCGGCACCGCGTCTCGGCTGGTCGACGTTCATGGCAATGCGTACACGCTTGGCGTGCTCGTGCAGGCGAATTTCGGCGTGCGCGCGGAGCTGCGCATCGCGGGAGTCCCGGTCGGCCCGTCGATGCCCGGCGTGCCGGTGTACACCGACGACGAACCGCCCGACGGCAACAGCTCGATCATCGCCGTCGTTGCGACCGACGCGCCGTTGCTGCCGCACCAGCTCGACCGGATCGCGCGCCGCGTGTCGCTGGGGGTCGCGCGCACCGGCGGCATCGCGCACAACGGCTCCGGTGACATCTTTATGGCGTTCTCGACGGCGAACGCGGCGGCCGGCCGCGGCGAAGCCGGCGCCGTCATTCAGTCCCTGCCGAACCACACACTCGATCCGTTGTTCGAAGCCACGGTGCAGGCGACGGAAGAAGCCATCATCAATGCGCTCGTGGCCGGGCGCGACATGACCGGCGACCTCGGCCACCGGGTATCCGGCCTCGACCACGACCGGGTGCGCGACCTGCTGCGGCAGCACGGGCGGCTGCGGCAGCCGTGAGTCGCGCGAAGGAGCATCACGCAGGCCCGGGGATCCGCGAGCCGAGCCTGCTGCAGGCGGCCACCCCGATCGCGGTGCTGGTCGTATTGCTTGCCGGCTCCGTGTACCTGTTCGGCTCGGATTCCTCCGGCGGCGCGAACCAGATCGCGCTCATTCTTGCGACGGCGGTCGCGGCCATTATCGCGGGCATCAACGGCCATCCCTGGGACGACCTGCAGCGTGCGATCATCGACGGCATCGGCACCGCAATGGGCGCGATGCTCATCCTGCTGGCCGTTGGCGCGCTGATCGGCGCCTGGCTCGCGGCGGGCACGGTGCCCGCGATGATCTACTACGGACTGCAGCTCCTGCACCCGAAGTTCTTCTACGCCGCCGCCTGCATCATCTGCGCGGTCGCATCGATCAGCACCGGCAGCTCGTGGACGGTCGCCGGCACGCTCGGCGTCGGCCTGATCGGCGTCGCGATGGGCTTCGGCATCTCACCGGCCGTGACGGCGGGCGCGGTGGTCAGTGGCGCCTACTTCGGCGACAAGATGTCGCCGCTGTCGGACACGACGAACCTGGCGCCGGCCGTCGCGGGCACTGACCTCTTCACCCACATCCGCCACATGGCCTACACGACGACGCCGTCGTTCCTGCTGGCGGTGCTGGTCTTCGCGATCGTCGGCTGGCAGGTCGACATCGACGCGAACTCACCGACACTGGCGGCGATGACCGACACGCTGCGGGCGTCGTTCGCCATCTCGCCGTTGGCACTGCTGCCGTTGCTCGTCGTATTGCTCATGGCCATGAAAAAGCTGCCGCCGCTGCCGACGATACTTACCGGCGCATTGCTCGGTGTGCTGATGGCCGTGTTCCTGCAGCCCGGCGTCGTCATCGCACTGGCGGGCGACGCCGCGCTGTCCACGCCGCTCGCACTCGCCAAGGGCGGGTGGATCGCGTTGTCGAGCGGCTACGTCTCGGCGACCGGGGTGCCCGCGGTCGATGACCTGCTGTCACGCGGCGGCATGGCGAGCATGCTGACGACAATCTGGCTGATCATCTGCGCGCTGTCGTTCGGCGCCATCCTGGAACACGCCGGCATGCTGGCGCGCCTCATCCGCTCGGCGGTCGCGGCGGCGCGGTCTACCGGCAGCCTGATCCTGACGACCGGCCTTACATGTATCGGCGCGAATATCGTCGCCGCCGATCAGTACATGGCCATCGTGCTGCCGGGACGCATGTTCCGCGCCGAGTTCAAACGCCGCGGCCTCGACGCCCGCAACCTGTCCCGCGTCATCGAGGACTGCGGGACGCTCACGTCGCCGCTCGTCCCGTGGAACACCTGCGGGGCGTACATGGCCGCCGCGCTCGGCGTCGCGACGTTCGCCTACCTGCCGTTTGCGTTCTTCAACCTGATCAACCCGGTTGTGTCGATCCTGTACGGCATGTTCGACGTGACGATCACGCGCCTGGCGCCGGGCACGGACGGTGACTGACGCGGTTGGTACCGACTCCCGCCGTCAGTCCGCCGGCGTGTACCAGATCGCGGACGTGTACGCGCGCTCGGTCACGGTCATGCGGGTGCCGGGTAACGGCGTCGTGCCGTAGTACTTCGCGTCGTAGGCCGTCCACCGCGGCGTGGGGATCTCGATAACGCGCGCGTAGTAGAACGCGTGCTCGTCGGCATCGAAGTCCGGGTCCTCCCACACTGTGATCAGCTCCGGAGCACCGATCGTGTTGGTCCACGTCGCGTTTGCGACGTCGACGGTGTTCCCGACCGGCGGCAGCTTGCCGTCGGCGCCCATTTGCCGGCCGTCGCTCCAGGCGACGTCGTACACCTTCTCGTGCAGCTCGCCGTCGTCGTCCAGCCAGCCCTTGATGATCTGGATGCGATCGAGGTTGCCGCTCAGCGGGTCCTTCATCGCCGCCACGAGGAAGCTCGGAGCCGCGTCGGACGGCGCGGCGGGGAGGTCGCCGCCCATTGGCACGCCCTTCGTGTAGCCGATGAGCGCCGGCTCCCGGCCGTGGGCGTCGACGGCATCGAAGGCGAAGCCGCCGAAGAAGCGCACGACCATGCGCGACCCGGTCGTCGCATAGGTCTCCTTGCGCTGCATCGCATCCCAGATCGAGGCGCGCGTATTCTCCTCGGCCCACACCGCGGCGTATCCCGCAGAGCCGACTTCCCAATCCATGACGCGGACGCCCGTCGCCGGGTTGTCGACGAACACGGCGGTCAGGCGCTCCGGGCTCGGCTCCTGCGGCGTCGTTTTGCCGAAGAAGTTGTTTTCTTCGATCGACATCAGGCCGGTATGCGCGTCGGTGCTGCCCACGACACCGAACTTGTACGGGTTCGTGCCGAGCCGCACCCCGAGTTGCAGTCCGCGCTGCAGGCCCGAGCGCACGTATTCCCCCGGCAGCATGTCGTCGGTCTTCGCGACGCTGCCGTCGAGATTGCCCTTGTCCCAGGTCTCGAAGTCGGCGAACTCGTCGTTCGGCGAGAGCCGCGGGTGCGCTTCGCCGTCGCCTTTCGTCTGGGTCGCCTCGTACAGGCGCTCCCAACGGGCCCGTGTTTCCACGTAGCCGCGGTCGAGGCGCTTGCCGAAGGCCTCCTTGTCCGGGAACATCCGCCCGTTGCTCAGGTTGCCGTTGTGCGCGATCGCCAGCACCCGTCCGCCCGTCTTGCTCTCGTAGTCGTTCATCCACTTCCAGAGATCGACGGGGTTGTCGCTGCCGTAGGGCGGGTACACGGTGAACGGCTCGACCTGGCTCGCCTTGTCCCCGTTGTCGCGGAAGATGACGTTGCGGTGCAGGTTGTTGCCACCGGTATTCGACGTCCACTCGTAGCCGATGAAAGCCGTGAACGTACCTGGCTCGTTGAAAGCCTCGGCACTATCGATCGTTTCCTGCCAGGCATTGCGGTACGACGTGGTGCCGGGGAAGTACATGATGTCCGTCGGGAACTTGTTGTGCGAGAACGCGACGATGATCTCTATCGCGGCATCGTTGCCCCGGCCGGACTGGATCATGTCGTACCATTCGCGGCCCTGCTCGTTCGCGAGGACGTTCGGCTTGCCGGCGAACAGGTCCGGGAAAAAGCCCATGTTGTCCGAGTGATCGGCGACGACCAGGAAATCCAGCGGGCGTGACAACTTCACCGGCTGTCCGCTGGACGCCATGATCTCCTCGCCGCGGGCGAAGCGGTAGGCGTCCCGCGGCGTCAGACGCGCGCCGAACGCGCCGGCGTCCATTGAGAACGACGTGTGCAGGTGCGTATCCCCGAAGAACGGCCGGGTCGGAAAGCTACGCCCGGCGTACGGCGAGTACGGGCGCGCGCCGTGAGCCTCTTTCGCCTTGTCGGCCGACAGCGTGCCGGCATCGGTATTCGCGGTCTGGGCAACGCTTGCCGCGGAAACCAGGAGTGCAGTCGCACACGCGGCAACACGCAACAGCGTCGCGATCGGGGCAGCCTTCATGAGTCCTCCTCTGATCAGGGACCGGTTTGTTGTTCTTGCGGCAGCCCGGGATTGTAGGGCGCGCGGCAGGTGCAAGACAATCCGGCGCACGCGCGGCAACCGCCTGGGTGATTGTCGTTGTCGGTCATTACCAGGGCATGACGAGATACTTTCCATCTGGTCTAATGGCTGGCCGGCAAAGTTTGCGACCGTGCGGCCGCCTCCGCGTCTTTAGTAACGCGATGCAATTTCAGCGATGATCGGCAACAAAGGAGGCCATCATGAAACGATTTCACGTCCACATCGCCGTCGAAGACCTGGCGGCGAACATCGAGTTCTACAGCAAGCTGTTCGGCAGCGAACCCGCCAAGCAGCGCGTCGACTACGCCAAGTGGATGCTCGACGACCCCGCGGTGAATTTCGCGATCTCTACCCGCGGCCACGAGGTTGGTGTGAATCACCTCGGCGTGCAGGTCTCCGACACCGGGGAACTCGCGAGGCTTCGGGAGTATGCCGACGCGGCGTCCAACGAGACGACACTGGACCAGGGCGAGGCCGCCTGCTGCTACGCACGCAGCGAGAAACACTGGACCGTCGACCCGCAGGGCATTGCCTGGGAGCATTTCCTGACGATGGACGATGCGGAAACCTACGGCACGGACACGGGCACGCCGATGACGGCGTGTTGCGTACCGCTGCGGAGCGACGCGGACGGGACCGGCGACTGCTGCGTACCGGGCGAGGCCCAGAGCAACAAGGCCGAGCCTTGCTGCGGCTGACCCGTGACTGAGTCGCAGGCGGCCGCGGCGGGAGTCGAGCAGGCGTTCGCGGACTTGCGCGAGCGCCTGCACAGCTATCTGCGAGGCCGCCTGGCCGATCCGTCGCAAGCCGACGACCTGCTGCACGACGTGTTCGTGAAGGCGCTGTCGGCCCTGCAGGCCGGCCGCAGGATCGACAACCTCGGCGCATGGTTGTTTACGACGACGCGGACCACGCTCGCGGATTTCTACCGGGCGCGCGGTGCGCCGACGGTGGAGCTCGACGACTCGATACCCGCCGACGACACGGACGAGACGCGACGGCACCAGGACCTGGCCGCCTGCCTGCGGCCGATGATCGAGCGTCTCCCCACGCTGTACCGGGACACGCTGATCGCGACCGACCTGGAGGGGCGGAGCATGAGCGACGTCGCCGCAGCAGAGGGCCGATCGGTGTCCGCGATCAAGAGTCGCGCGGCCCGTGGGCGCGCCATGGTCAAAGCGGAGTTGCTCGACTGCTGCACGATCGAGACCCGGGACGGTTGGGTGATAGATTACCGGCGGCGGGGGCGGTAGCAGACGCTCACTTCACGCCGAACACCGAATCAATGAGCGCCGTATCCATGTATTCCGTCACGGCCGCAAACTTGCCGTCCTTGATGGTAATGACCTGGCAGTAAGTGTTGTTGTAGGGGACGCCTTCGGTGGTCTCCGCAGTTCCAGACGTTTGAGCAACGACAATGTCACCCTCTGCTGTCAGTCGCTCGATTTGGGAAGAGATTCCTGCCTTCAGCTGACTGAACAAGGGGCCAAGGAGATTATCACCAAGAGCCTGCTTGCCGACGTAGGTGCCCGAGAACTTCGTGGTGCCGATGTTTGTCCACGTAATGTCATCCGCTAGCAGGGCGAAACATCCATCCGTATCACCACGCGCCCCGGCCGCGTAGAAATCAAGAACAACCTGCTTGTTTTCAGCAATCCCCATCACTTCTCCAGCAAACGCACTGATATACCGGCGGTCGAAGAACTTGCGGCTAGCGCAACGCTAAAGGCTGCATTCTACAAGAGCTGAGGTTCAGGTCATGCATCGCTGTCCAACCACCAGGTGCTGACCCCGACCGCTTGGCAGCCCCAGGCAATGCCCGCCTACTCCACCGTCACCGACTTCGCGAGGTTCCTCGGCTGGTCCACGTCCGTGCCCTTCAGCACGGCGACGTGGTACGAGAGTAGCTGCAGCGGCACCGTGTAGACGATCGGTGTAATCAGCCGGTCCACGTGCGGCATTTCGATGACCTTCATGCCCTCTTCGGACCTGATGCCGGTTTCCTTGTCGGCGAAAACGTAGAGCTGGCCGCCGCGGGCGCGGACGACCTGCATGTTCGACTTCAGCTTGTCGAGCAGGTCGTTGTTCGGGGCCACGACGACAACCGGCATTTCCTCGTCGATCAGCGCGAGCGGGCCGTGCTTCAGTTCGCCGGCGGCATAGGCCTCGGCGTGGATGTACGAGATCTCCTTCAGCTTCAGCGCGCCTTCCATTGCGATCGGCCACATCGGGCCGCGCCCGAGGAACAGCGTGTGGTGCTTTTCGGCGAAGTCCTCGGCCAGGTCCTTGAGCATGTCGTTCATCTTCAGCGCCTGGTCGGAGGCGACGGCGGCGTGCGTCAGGTGCTTGACGAATTCGCGCTCCCGCGCCGCATCGAGGCCGTGGTGCCGCGCGATCATGAGCGTGACCAGCAGCACGGACAGGAGCTGCGTCGTGAACGCCTTCGTGCTGGCCACGCCGATCTCCGGGCCCGCCTGGGTCATCATGACGAGATCCGATTCGCGCACCATCGAACTGTGTGCGCTGTTGCAGATCGTGAGCGTGCCGAGGTACCCGGACTCCTTCGCAAGGCGCAGCGCCTCGAGCGTGTCGGCCGTTTCGCCGGACTGCGACAGCGTGACGAACAACGTGTTCTTCGGCACGACGACGTTGCGGTAGCGGTACTCGCTGGCAATCTCGACCTGCGTCGGGATTTTTGCGATGGATTCGAGCCAGTACTTGCCCACGCAACCCGCGTGGTAGCTTGTGCCGCACGCGACGATGTGGATGTTCTCGATCTGCGGCAGCAGGTCCGCGGCGCGCGGGCCGAGCGACTGCGGCACGACCCGTTGGTTCTCGACGCGTCCGTACAACGTGTCGGCGAGCGCGCTCGGCTGCTCGAAGATCTCCTTCAGCATGAAGTGCCGATACGGCCCCTTCTCCGCCGACTCGCTGTCCCACTGCGTTTCGTGCACCTCGCGCTCGACCTGCGTGCCGTCGGCGTCGAAGATCGTCACACCCTCGCGGCGGATCTCCGCGATGTCGCCCTGCTCGAGGTAGATGAAGCGCTGGGTGACCGGCAGCAGCGCCGGCACGCCGCTCGCGACGAAGTTCTCGCCGAGGCCGAGGCCGATGACGAGAGGGCTCGCGACGCGGCTCACGACGATTCGGTCCGGGTCCTCGCTGTCGACGACGAGCAGTGCATAGGCACCCTCGAAGCTCGACGTCGCTTTCGTGACCGCCTCGACGAGGTCCAGGCCCTGCTTCAGGTAGTCGTGCACGAGGTGCGCGGCGACCTCGGTGTCCGTTTCCGAGGCAAACGAGTAACCCTTCGACTCGAGGTCGTCCTTGATGGCCTGGAAGTTCTCGATGATGCCGTTGTGGATAACGGCAACGCGTTTGCCCGACAGGTGCGGGTGCGCGTTCGCCTCGGTGACACCACCGTGCGTCGCCCAGCGCGTGTGCGCGACGCCGATCCGGCCGTTCAGCGGCGATGCCGAGAGCTTGTCCTGCAGTTCGGAGACCTTGCCCACGGTGCGACACAGCCCGATGTCACCGCCATTGTCGACGACGGCGACGCCCGCCGAATCATAGCCCCGGTATTCGAGGCGCCGCAGGCCCTCGACGAGGATGGGGACGATGTTCCTTTCAGCGACCGCGCCGACGATACCGCACATGCCTGGCTAGCTCCCTTTCTTCACCGGGCGTTTCCAGCCCTTGATCGATACCTGTTTCGAACGCTCCAGCGCGAGTTCGTCGTCACCGACCGGCTTCGTGATGGTCGAACCGGCGCCGATCGTCGAGCCTTTGCCGATGTTCACCGGCGCCACCAGCATCGTGCCCGAGCCGATGAACGCGCCGTCGCCGATCACGGTCCGGTGTTTGTTGGCACCGTCGTAGTTGCAGGTGATGGTGCCCGCACCGACGTTCACGCCGGTACCGATGTCGCAGTCGCCGATGTAGGTCAGGTGGTTCACCTTGCTGCCGTCGGCGACGCGGCTCTTCTTGATCTCGACGAAGTTGCCGACCTTCACATTGTCGGCCAGCTCCGCGCCGGGCCGCAGCCGCGCGAAAGGACCGACTTCACATTCGGAACCAGTCGTCGAGCCCTCGATGTGGCAGTTTGAATGAACCACGGTGCCGGAACCCAGACGGCTGTCACGAATCAGGTTATTGGACTCGATGCGCACGCCGTCACCGAGCGTCACGTCGCCCTCGAACACGGCGTTCACGTCGATATACACGTCGCGGCCGCAGGTGAGCCGGCCCCGGATGTCGACGCGGGCCGGGTCGGCGAAACCGACGCCCTCGGCCATCAGTTCGTCGACGAGGCGCCGCTGTAGCGCGCGCTCTGCTTCCGCCAGTTGCTTCTTGTCGTTGATGCCCATGACGTCTTCCTGGTTCGGCGCCTTGACGCCGTGCACGCGGACGCCGTCCGCCACCGCCATTGCGATCACGTCGGTGAGGTAGTACTCGCCCTGTGCGTTGTCGTTGCCGAGCCGGTCCAGCCAGCCTTTCATGCGGCCCGCGGGTGCCAGCATGACGCCGGTGTTGATCTCCCGGATGGCCTGCTCCGCGGCGCTCGCATCCTTCTGTTCCACGTTGCGGACGACGTCGCCGTTTTCCCGCACGATGCGCCCGTAGCCCGTCGGGTCGTCCATGTCGACGGTCAGTACGCCGAGGTCGTCCTCACCCGTAATCTGGAGCAGCTGCTCCAAAGTCGACGGCCGCATCAGCGGCACGTCGCCGAACAGGATCAGCACCCGATTGGCGTCGTCCGTGCCGGGCATGGCCTGCATGACGGCGTGGCCTGTCCCCAGCTGTTCTGCCTGCAGCGCCCAGCGCAGGCCCGCGCCCCCGAACGCCGCCCGCACGGCCTCCCCGCCGAAGCCGTGCACCACGCAGACGTCGCCGGCGCCCAGGGCGCGCGCGCAGTCGATCACGTGGCCCAGCAGCGGACGGCCGGCGAGGGGTTGCAGGACCTTCGGCAGGGACGAGCGCATGCGCGTGCCCTGTCCGGCGGCGAGAATGACGATGCTGAGGCCCAAGCGGGGCTCCTTCGGCGTTGCGGGGGGTGTGCGTGCGCATTCTAGTGCCTATCCCGTTGCGGCGCACGATCGGCCGCCCGGAGTGTGAATCCGGTCCCGATCGTGCCTCGAGGCGCGCGGTTTTCAGCCGCCGTTCAGCGCGCCGCGGTATGCTCGGCCGATGGTCCGCCCCCTGCCGCTCCTGGTGCTGCTCGCGTTCGCCGGCTGCAACCGCTCCATCTATACCGTCGACGGCGTGACGGACGGGGATACGTTCTACCTGTCGCAACAGGCGACGTTCAGCGACGACCCGGCGGTGCAGAGCTGGGTGACCTACAGCCTCGCGAGGAGCGCCTGCCAACTCGAGGTCGGCGGGCCTATCCCGTCACGGGTCAGCACCTACGGCTGCGAGTTCCAGGCGCGCGAGCTGCTGCTCGAGCGCTGGGACGGGGCGCGGGCCGGAGACCCGGGCCTCGCCGATCGCTACCTGGACGAGCTCGCCGCCATCCGCGACGCGGGCTACCTGGACGAGTACGTCGTGCACTATTTCGGTCGCAAGGACTGGCAGGTGCCGGCCGAGGTGAACCTGCCCGCATTCGACGACTGGCGCCGCGCGCATCTTCGGGGCCATCGCCCGGTCACGCGCATCACGGGCTCGTGGAATTATGCGGACGCCGGCCGTACTATCGAGGCGAGCCCCATCGCGGAACAAGAAGAATAAGCACAGAGAACACCATCTTCGTCGGCGTCGCGATCTACATCGTGATCATGGTGGCGGTCGGCATCTACGCGGCGCGCAGGACGCACTCGGCGGCGGAGTTCATCGTCGCGGGCCGGACGCTGCCGCTCTGGCTGTGCACGGCGACGATCATTGCGACCTGGTTCGGCGGTGGCATGATGATCGGCGGCGCCGGCGCCGCCTACGACGACGGCATGCTGGGCGTCATCGCGGACCCGTTCGGCGCGACGCTGTGCCTCGTGCTGTCCGGCCTGTTCTTCGTGCGCATCTTCCGGCGACTGAAGCTGTTCACGTTCGTCGAGTTTGTCGAGCAGCGCTTCGGGAAGACGGCCTCGTTCATTGCGTCGCTGGCCGGGCTCGCCTCCAGCATCTTCTGGGTAGCCGGCATGCTGGTCGCTTTCGGCATCGTGTTCGAGACGCTCACCGGCATCCCGAAAGTCACCGGGATACTGGGCGGCTCTATCGTCGTGATCCTGTACACGACGATGGGCGGCATGCTCGCGGTCGCGCTCACTGATTTCGTCCAGCTCATCGTGATCGCGGTGGGCCTCGTCATCCTGTTCGTCGTCGTACTGGTCGACGCCGGTGGCTGGGCGCCGATCGCCGACCGGCTTCCCGAGCACACGTTCCGGATGCTGCCGATCGAGCACAGCGGCGAGCAGTGGCTGAACTACCTTCGCGCGTGGATGATCTTCGGCATCGCCGACATCGCGTCGCAGTCGCTGATGGGCCGTGCGCTGGCCGCGAAGTCCGAAGACGTGGCGCAGCAGTCTTTCCTGCTCGGCGCGGTGGGTTATCTCGGTTTTGCGATGGTACCGGTGTTGCTGGGCATCATCGGGTCCGTCACCCTGCCCGGCCTGCTCGATTCGGAGTCCGTCATCCCGGCGCTCGCGTTCGAGCACCTGCACCCGGCGGCAATCGCCGTGTTCGTCGGTGCGATACTCGCCGCGATCATGAGCTCCTGCGACAGCGCGCTGCTTGCCTCGGCGAGCATCGTCAGCACGAACCTCTTGCCGTTCGTGAAGAAGGACCCTTCGGATCGGTTGCAGCTGTCTGTCGTGCGCTGGGGCATCCCGGGCTGCGGCGCGATCGCGGTCGCCATCGCGCTGAACGCCCAGGTCGTCTTCGACACGATGCTCGACGCGAACCTGCTGATGCTGTCCGCCGTCATCGTGCCGTTCATCCTCGGTGTCTGGTGGAAGAAGGCAAACCGGGCCGGCGCGCTGTGCGCAATGTTCGCCGGTATCGTGAGCTGGATCGTGACGTCGATCTACTTCCCGGCACTGCCCGGCGACTTCATCGGCCTGGGCGTGTCGCTCGTGACGATGCTGTTCGCGGTGCCGCTGACCCAGAGGCTGGATCCCCCGCGGCCGTTGCTCGATCGCGACGGCAACCCGGTCGAGATCTCGCACCGGGTCTCCTGAGGCCTCAGCGCTAGCGCTTGCCCTTCAGTTTCTGCGCGGCACGATAGCGGGCAGAGGCCTCGGCGAGCTCCGCCTGCGCCTGCCGGAGATCCGTGTCGCTCGACACGCCCTTCAGCGCTTCCTCTGCCTGCTGCTTCGCGGCCAGCGCGGCCGCCTCGTCGAGCTGGTCGCCGCGCAGCGCGGTGTCGGCCAGCACCGTGACGAGGTGCGGCTGGACCTCGAGCATCCCGCCGGTGATGTAGAAGCCGTGCTCCTTGCCGTCGGTATCCTCGATGCGCACTTCGCCGGGGCTGAGCGCCGTCAGCAGCGGCGCGTGGCGGGGCGCGATGCCCACCTCGCCCATCTGTGCCGGCGCGTACACCATCCGGGCCTCGCCCGAATGGATTTCGCCTTCCGCGGAAACGATGTCGACTTTGATCGTGGCCATCTTTGTTGACCGTTACTGGTATTTCTTCGCGTTCTCGACCGCTTCGTCGATGCTGCCCACCATGTAGAAGGCCTGCTCCGGGATGTGGTCGTAGTCGCCGTTCACGATGCCGTTGAAGCCGCGGATGGTTTCCGCAAGCGACACGTACTTGCCCGGCGAGTTCGTGAAGACCTCCGCGACGAAGAACGGCTGCGACAGGAAGCGCTGGATCTTGCGGGCGCGGTTGACCTGCAGCTTGTCGTCTTCGGACAGCTCGTCCATGCCGAGAATTGCGATGATGTCCTGCAGCTCCTTGTAGCGCTGCAGCACGGCCTGCACGCCGCGCGCGCAGTCGTAGTGTTCCTGGCCGATGATGTTCGGGTCCAGGATTCGCGACGTCGAGTCGAGCGGGTCGACGGCGGGGTAGATGCCGAGCTCCGCGATCTGGCGCGACAGTACGAGCGTGGCATCGAGATGCGCGAAGGTCGTCGCCGGCGACGGGTCGGTGAGGTCGTCGGCCGGCACGTAGACGGCCTGGAAGGACGTGATCGAGCCGGTCTTCGTCGATGCGATGCGCTCCTGCAGCACGCCCATTTCCTCGGCGAGCGTCGGCTGGTAACCCACGGCCGACGGCATGCGGCCGAGCAGCGCGGACACCTCGGTGCCGGCCAGCGTGTAGCGGTAAATGTTGTCGATGAACATGAGGACGTCGCGGCCCTCGTCGCGAAACGCCTCGGCCATCGTCAGGCCCGTGAGCGCGACGCGCAGGCGGTTGCCCGGCGGCTCGTTCATCTGGCCGTAGACCAGCGATACCTTGTCGATGACGCCCGAGTCGGTCATCTCGTGGTAGAAGTCGTTGCCTTCGCGAGTACGCTCACCGACACCGGCGAACACGGAGTAACCGCCGTGCTCCTTCGCGATGTTGTTGATGAGCTCCATCAGCGTCACGGTCTTGCCGACGCCGGCGCCGCCGAACAGGCCGACCTTGCCGCCCTTGGCAATAGGCATGATGAGGTCGACGACCTTGATACCCGTTTCCAGCAGCTCCGTCGTCGCGGCCTGGTCCTCGTAGGACGGCGGCTTGCGGTGAATCGGGAGCGTCTGCTCCGCGCCGATCGGGCCCTTGTTGTCGATCGGCGTGCCCAGCACGTCCATGATGCGGCCCAGGGTCTTCTCACCCACCGGTACCGCGATCGGCTGGCCCGTGTCGGTCACGGCCATGCCGCGCTTCAGGCCTTCGGACGAGCCCATCGCGATCGTGCGCACGACGCCGTCACCGAGCTGCTGCTGCACCTCGAGCGTGACGCTGGCCTCGTCGATGACGAGTGCGTCGTAGATTTTCGGGATCTGGCCGGCCGGGAACTCCACGTCCACGACAGCGCCAATAACCTGCACAGTTCTTCCGGTGCTCATCAATATTGCCTCTTAAGTCCTAACCCGAAACCGCGGCGGCACCGCCGACGATTTCCGAAATTTCCTGCGTGATGGCCGCCTGGCGCGCCTTGTTGTACTCGAGCTGCAGGCTCTCGATGATCTCGCCGGCGTTGTCCGTCGCCGATTTCATCGCGACCATCTTCGCCGCCATCTCGCTCGCGAAATTCTCGACCGCGCCGCGGTAGACCTGCGACTCGATGTAGCGCATCAGTACGTCGTCGAGCAGCTCGCCGGCGTCCGGCTCGTAGATGTAATCCCAGTGGTCCTGCAGCGACTCGTCGCCGAGGTCGATCGCGCTGATCGGCAGCAGCGTGGTGATCGTGGGCTTCTGGCTCATCGCGCTCACGAATACGTTGTTCGCGAGGAACAGCCGGTCGATCTTGCCGTCCTCGTACGCATCGAGCATGACCTTGATCGAGCCGAGCAGGTCGTTGACCGACGGCCGGTCGCCCAGGTGCGTTGCCGTGCCGAGTACGTTACCGCCGATGCGACGGAAGAACTGCACCGACTTCGCGCCGACCAGCGCCAGGTCGACGTCGACATTCTTGCCCTGCCACTCCGCCATCTCGCCGATGATGCGCTTGAACAGGTTGATGTTCAGGCCGCCGCACAGCCCGCGGTCCGTGGAAATGATGATGAAGCCGACCCGCTTGACCTCGCGCTCCGTCATGTACGGGTGCTTGTAGTCCGGGTTCGCGTGCGACAGGTGGCCGATGACGCGTCGGATGCGCTCCGCGTACGGGCGCGACGCCTCCATCTGCTTCTGCGCCTTTCGAATCTTGCTCGCGGCGACCTTCTCCATCGCGCTCGTGATCTTCTGCATGTTCTTTACAGAAGCGATCTTCGAGCGTATTTCCTTTTCACCTGCCATCTAACTGCCTTTACTCATCCGTCGTGCGCTGCCGTTACTTCGAGTGGACAGTGCGCCTCGCAGGTACCCCCGCGCGGCACCACTCCCCTCAATAAGCGCCCTTCGCAACAAAATCGTCCAGCACGCCCTTCAGCTTCGCCGCGATCTCGTCGTTGTAGTTGCCCGTCTTGTTCAGCTCGTCGACCAGGTCGCCGTGGTTCGCCGTCGCGAAGTCGTGCAGCGCCGCCTCGAACGCCGTGACCTTGGCCACCGGCACCTTGTCGAGGTAGCCCTCGTTCGCCGCGAACAGCGACAGCGCCATGGCGCCGACCGACAGCGGCGAGTACTGCTTCTGCTTCATCAGCTCGGTGACGCGCTCGCCGCGCTCGAGCTGCTTGCGCGTGGCCGCGTCGAGGTCGGAGGCGAACTGCGCGAACGCCGCCAGCTCGCGGTACTGCGCGAGCGCGAGGCGCACGCCGCCGCCGAGCTTCTTGATGATCTTCGTCTGCGCCGAGCCGCCGACACGCGAGACCGAGAGGCCCGCGTTGATGGCCGGGCGAATGCCGGCGTTGAAGAGGTCGGTTTCGAGGAAGATCTGGCCATCGGTGATCGAGATCACGTTCGTCGGTACGAACGCCGACACGTCACCGGCCTGGGTCTCGATGATCGGCAGCGCCGTCAGCGAGCCGGTCTGGCCCTTCACTTCGCCGTTCGTCGTGCGCTCGACGTAGTCCGCGTTGACGCGTGCGGCGCGTTCCAGCAGGCGCGAGTGCAGGTAGAAGACGTCACCCGGGTAGGCTTCGCGGCCCGGCGGGCGGCGGAGCAGCAGCGACACCTGGCGGTAGGCCCAGGCCTGCTTTGTCAGGTCGTCGAAGATGATCAGCGCGTCCTGGCCGCGGTCCATGAAGAACTCGCCCATGGTCGCGCCGGAGTACGGGGCGATGTACTGCATCGCCGGGCTGTCGGCGGCGGCGGCGGCCACGATGATCGTGTGCTCCATCGCGCCTTCTTCCTCGAGCTTCCGGACGACGCCCGCGATCGACGAGGCCTTCTGGCCGATGGCGACGTAGATACATTTGATGCCGGTGCCGCGCTGGTTGATGATCGCGTCGACGGCCACAGCAGTCTTGCCGGTCTGGCGGTCGCCGATGATCAGCTCGCGCTGGCCGCGGCCGATCGGCACCATCGAGTCGATCGACTTCAGGCCGGTCTGCACCGGCTGGTCGACGGACTGCCGGTCGATGACGCCCGGCGCGACGCGCTCGATCGGCGCAGTGCCGGCTGACTTGATCGGGCCCTTGCCGTCGATCGGGTTGCCGAGTGCGTCGACGACGCGGCCCAGCAGGCCCTCGCCGGTCGGCACTTCGAGGATGCGGCCGGTCGTCTTGACCGTGTCGCCTTCGGTGATGTGCTTGTAGTCACCGAGGACGACGGCGCCGACCGAGTCCTGCTCGAGGTTCAGCGCGAGGCCGAACGTGTTGCCCGGGAATTCCAGCATTTCGCCGTATCGGGCGTCGGCCAGACCGTGAATGCGTACGATACCGTCGGTTACGGCGATGACCGTGCCGACGTCGCGCGCTTCCGCGCTCGCCTCGAAGTTCTCGATGCGTTCCTTAATCAGCGTGCTGATTTCAGAAGCCTTGAGTGCCATGGTTTTTTCCTCGTCAGTTGATCAGCGCGGTGGCGAGGCCCGAGAGCCTGGCCCGCAGTGATCCGTCAATCACGACATCGCCGGCGCGGATCACGGCACCGCCAATGAGGTCTTCGTCCAGTTCGGTGGTCAGGCTGACCTTGCGGCCGAAGCGCTTCTCGAGCGCCGCCGTGTAGGCAGCCCGGTCCTTGTCCGACAGCGCGGTGGCCGAGCGGACGGTCACGTCGACCGTGTTCTCCACTGCCGCCTTCAGCGCATCGAAGTGCGTGGCGATTTCCGGCAGCACGCCGACCCGGTCGTACTCGATCAGGAGCTTCAGGAAGTTCGTGCCGTGGCGGCTGCCGCCGGCCAGCACGGAACCGTCGCCCATCGCGCGGGTGAACAGCCCCTGCAGGAACTCGAGGCGCTGCGCATCCGTCAGCGTCGGCGTCTGCAGGAACTCCGCGACCTGGCCGTCGGCGAGCAACCCGGCCGCCGCGTTCAGCGCCGTCGACAGCTCGCCGAGTGCGTCGTTCTCGCGCGCGACGTCGAAGATAGCCTGGGCGTAGGGCCGTGCGATCGTGTTGTTGTCAGCCATGAGGGCTTACAGCTCCTGAGCCAGTTTGCCCAGGATATCCTCGTGCGCGTTCGCGTCGATCTCGCGCATCAGGATCTTCTCGGCGCCGGCGATTGCCACGGCCGATACCTGTCCGCGCAGCTCTTCGCGCGCCCGGTTCGTCTCGGCCTGGATCTCGGCTTCCGCCGCCGCGAGCTGGCGCTCGCGTTCCTTCTGGCCAGCGGCCTTGCCGTCGGCCACGATCTCGTTCGCCCGGGCGTTCGCCTGGTCGATGATCGACGTCGCCTGGCGCCGCGCGTCGGCGATGATGTCCTCGGCCTCGGCCTGTGCCTGCTTCAGCTTCTCTTCGCCGCGATCGGCGGCCGCGAGGCCGTGCTCGATCTGCTTTTGCCGCTCCTCGATCGCATTGAGGATCGGCGGCCAGATGAACTTCATGCAGAACCCGACGAACACGATCATCGCGATCGTCTGGCCGATGAGTGTCAGATTAATGTCCACGTTTCTTACCTGTGCCGTTGGTGATCGCCCGCAAAGCGGGTTTCAGCAGGCGCGCGGCCTTGCAACCGCGCCAACGAATTAACCGCCGACGGCCTGCGTAGCCTGCTGCAGCTGGCCGATGAACGGGTTCGCAAACGCGAAGAACAGGGCGATACCCACACCGATCATGGCAACGGCGTCGAGCAGTGCGACGACGATGAACATCTTCGTCTGCAGCATCGGAGCGAGCTCCGGCTGGCGCGCGGCACCTTCGAGGAAGCGGCCGCCCAAGAGACCCATGCCGATGCCGACGCCGAGTGCGCCGAGACCGATGAGAAGAGCGACGGCGATCGCCGTGAAGCCAATAACAGTTTCCATCAGTTTCTCCTAAAGAGGATCGTGTCCAACGTGTTGAAAGTTAATACAAAATTCTTAATGCGATTCCGATGCCAGGCTCAGATAGACTATGGTCAGCATCATGAAAATAAAGGCCTGCAGCGTCACGATCAGGACGTGGAAAACGGCCCAGCCGAAGTGCAGCGGCAGCTGCCAGAGGCCCAGTATCGCGATCAGGATGAAGATCAGTTCGCCCGCGAACATGTTGCCGAACAGTCGCAGGCTGAGCGAAACCGGCTTCGCGAGCAGCGCCACCGATTCCAGGATGAAGTTGAAGGCGATGATGATCGGCGCGAACACGAGGCCGATGCCTTTCGTGGGCGGCGCGATCGGGTGCAGCGTCAGGTCCTTGATCAGGCCGAACGGCCCCTTGTACTTCGTCGTGTAGAAGATAATGAGGAAGAACACGGCGATCGACATGCCGAACGTGACGTTCACGTCCGTCGAAGGCACCACCTTCATATAAGGAATGCCGAGGAAGTTCGAGCTGATCCACGGGATCCAGTCCACCGGGATCAGGTCCATCAGGTTCATGAAGAACACCCAGACGAAGATCGTGAGGCCGAGCGGCGCGATCAGTCGGCTGGTGCCGTGGAACGTGTCCTTGACCGAGCCGTCCACGAACTCGACGATGATCTCGACGAAGGCCTGCCAGCGCGTCGGCTTCGAGGTCGAGGCCCTACGCGCCACGCGGTGGAAAAGGAAGATGAACAGCAGGCCCAGGAGCACCGACCAGAACATCGAGTCGACATTGATCGTGTAGAAGTTCCCGGCGCACTGGTTCCAGACCCACTCGCCGGAATCGGACTTGCAGACCTGCAGGTTCTGCAGGTGATGGGAGATGTACTCGCTCGACGTTTCGGGGCCGTGGTGGCCTTCTTCACTCGCCATGCTTGTCAACCGTATCCTGTACTTCGTGTTGCTCGTGCCGGAGCAGGAAACCCGTGAAGGGCACCAGCGCCGTCACCAAAAACGTTGCGAACAACGGCGCCGCCGCAAGCGGCCGCACCGTGACGAAGACAATGCTGAACATCAGCACCGTCAGCGCCAGCTTCCCTAATTCTCCGATGTAGGCTGCCCGGACCAGGGATTTCGCCCCGGGGTCCCGGCGTGGCACGCTGAGCCTCAGGGCCAGAAACGCATTCGGTATCGCCGAGATCAGGCAGCCCAGCAGGGCGGAATAACCGGCGACGTTACCGAAAATGCTCCAGAGCACGGCGGCCATGGCCGCTCCAAGCCCGAATTGTGCCGCAACAACCTTCAGCATTCGTTTGCCTCTGGCACTAAAAACGCCACGTCCACAGGAAAATCCGGCGGTTGGTGGCGCTTCGATTGCGGTGCTTCGTTGCTGTTATCCAGGCGAGCTCGCGTGTAGCGTGCGCATTATAGAGGCACCCCTCCGGCATGGCAACACAAAAACAACCCGCGATTTGACGCAAAACCCCCTGTTTTTTCCGGGAAAAACGGGGGTTTTCTCCGGTCACCGCGATTGCCCGGGTCGCGGGTTGAGCCATAATCGGCCGATGCGCCTGAAACGATTCTCTGCATGGGCCGCGGCCGGGCTCGTCGCCGTCGCCTTGCTGCTTGTCGCCTTGCTGTGGTTCGCCGACCTCGGCGTGCTCAAACCGCAGATCGAGCGATTCGTCAGCGAGGCAACCGGTCGGGAGTTCAGGATCGACGGCCACCTCAGCATCGATCTCGCGCGCCACAGCGTGATCGTGGCCGAAGGCATCCGTCTCGGGAATGCGACTTGGGCTGACGAGCCGGAAATGATCAGCGTGGGCAGGATAGAGGCCCGCGTCGACCTTTGGACCGTCTTCTCCGGCCCGGTCACCTTTGAGCTGATCGACATCGAGAATGTCCGGGTCCACCTGGCACGGGCGGAAGGCCAGGATCCGAACTGGCAACTGCAAGCACCCGCAGGCAACCCGAAGAAGGCGCCGGAGGAAACGCGCACCCCGGCCGTCACGGGCATGCGCATCCGCCACGCAAACGCCCGGAACATCGAGCTGCGCTACGAGAGCGTGCACCGCGACGGCCCGCTCGAACTGAAGGTCGAATCGCTCGATCAGCATCTCCGGGAAGACGGTTTTCTCGACTTCGGGTTCGATGCGACGCTGAACGGGCGCAGCATCAGCCTCGACGGCGAATCGGGCACCTGGGAGGCGCTGCTGTCGGGAAGGGACATCCGTTTCGACATCACGGCCGCCCTCGACACGCTGCAAGTGTCCATGAGCGGGCGGGTCGACGACCTCGCCGACCTGCGCCGACCCGAGATCGAATTCACGGCGACGGCACCCGACATCGACGACGTGACCCGGATGCTCGCGATCGGTGACGAAGGCGAGGGTGACATCACCCTGAACGGCAAGGTCGGGCCCGGAGACGACGGCCTGGTGCATTTCGCCGTCAACGGCAACATCGGCCTGACGTCCATCGAATCGCAAGGCGCCGTTACGAACCTGCGGGATTACCGGACGGTCGATCTCAACCTGCGCGCGTCGGCGCCGGATCTCGGTCGCGCGCTGCGCATCGCGGGCATACACAATGTGCGCGATGCACCCCTGGAAATCGTCATCGACGCCGAACGACGCGGGGCGCTGCTCGAGATCCGCAAGGCGGAGGGAACATTTGCGGGCACCCGCTTCACGGCAAGCGGGCGCCTGCCACGATTTCCGGGCGTTGATGAGGGCAATGCCGAGCTGCACGTCACGGGCGAGGCCCTGGAGCGCCTCCTATCCGCCGCCGGCCTGCCGGCCGTGGCCTCGGGGCCGTTCGATCTCTCGCTCGGTGTCGCGAGCAGCGGTTCCGCGCGCCCGCAACTGACGCTGAATGCCCATTCACCGCTCGGCAGGGCGCAAGTTCGGGGTCAGGTCGGCTCGGGACCGAAGTTTGCCGGGACGGACCTCGAGGTATCGGCCGAGATCGGCAGCGTGTCGAAGCTGATGGCGACGTACGGGCTCGAGGCGAAGATGCCCGACTGGCCGGCAGGTATCGACGCCGCGCTGGCCGTGGAAGAGGGCGCCATTCGCACGACGAAACCCGCGCTCATCAAGCTCGCCGACAACGCGGTGAGCATGGAGGCCTCGATTCCGCTCACGGCCGGCCTGCAGGGCGGCCGTGCCGATCTGGAGGCCCGCGGTGGGAGTCTCGCGACGCTGGTCGGCGGTTTTGCCGATGCGGCATACGTACCGAATCAGCCCTTCGAGGTCGACGCGGCCGTGCTCCTGGACGCCGGCGGCTTGCGGATTCAGAAGGTGGCCGGGTCGCTGGGCAGTGCGTCGATCGAAGGCGACGGCCTGCTCGCGTTCACGAGCAGCATCCACGGCTCGCGTTTCTCCGCAAGCGCCAGCGGCCCCGCGTTCGAGGAGCTCGAGAATTCGTTCGCGGGCCTGCGGGTCCGCCGGGGCCCGTTCCGCCTGTCGGGCAGCATCGCGTTCAGCGCGGACGCCATCATGCTCGAGCAGATCGATCTCGAACGGCCGGGCGGTCGCGCGAAGCTGGATCTCGAGATGGGCAGGTCGGCGTCCGGGCAGTGGATGACATTCAATGCGCGCGCCAGTGGCGGCGACATCCGCGACCTGTTCCATGGCAAGGGTGGATTCGATCTCCTGGCGCTGCCGTTCTCGCTGCAGGTCGAGGGCAGCCGCCAGGGTGACCGCTGGTCGTTCCTCGATGCGAAGGCGGAGGTGGGCGATGCGGTTGCGACCGCGGACGGCGTAATCGACTTACGCGGAAGCACCTCGACTGCGCGCTTCAACCTGCAGGTGGCGATTCCGAGCCTTGCCGGATTCGGGCGCTTCGGCGAACGCGCATTTCGCGATCAGGCGCTGGCGCTCGACACGGAAATACGGGGCGGAAGCGGCGTGTTGTCGGCCGAAAGACTCAACTTGAAGATCGGCGAGAGCGATTTGCACGGCACGCTGGAAGTGCAGGCCGGGGATGTTCCGATGGTCGATCTCGTCGTCACTTCGAATTCCGTCGTCATCGCGCCGTTCCTCGAGGCTCCGGCGACACCGTCCGAACCCGTTGCACTGCAAAGCGACGGCCGGATGATTCCGGATATCGCCATGCCGTATGACGCGCTCGCGACGTTCAACGCGGCGGTCGACATCGACGTCGGCCACTTCCAGCACGAGAACCTGGTGTTGCGAAACGTGTCGATGGACGCAACCGTTGCCGATGGCGTTCTCGATGTGTCGAATTTCAGCTTCGATCCGGTAAGCGGTTCGGCCAGGGCGCAGCTGCGACTGGACCCCGCCGGCGGCGGCACGGGCTACCTGCGCGCGGTCGGCCGCAATATCTACTTCGGCACCGTGGGTACGGATGCCGATGCACGGCCGCACGGCGACTGGGACGTGAATCTCGAATTCACCGGTATGGACCTGCGTTCGGCACTGTCGAACACGGACGGCATCGTTTTCGTTCGCCGCTTCGGCGGGCGTATCGACCGGGGCAACCGCGTATTGAGCATGCTCTACGGGGATGTGCTGGAGGAGATTCTCAATACGGTGAATCCGTTCCGCAAGACCGAGCCGTATACAGCGATCGAGTGCATCATAGTCGCAACGGAGATCAACAGCGGAAAGCTCGAATCCGCGCCGACCTCGCTCTTCAGCTCGGACAAATTGCTCATCGTTGCGCGCGTGCTGGCGGACCTCGGCACCGAGAAGATCGAGCTCGGGTTTCGTACCGAGCCCAAGCGCCGGCTCAGCATCAGTGCCGGCGAGATCATCAATCCGTACATCGCGGTTGTCGGCACGATGGCGAAACCGCGGCTCGCCGTGGATCAGAAGGGCGTGCTGATCACCGGTGGCGCGGCGGTCGCGACCGGAGGGCTGACGATCCTGGCGCAGGGAGTATGGAACCGGCTGAGCCGCGGCAACGATCCCTGCGGCCAGGCGGTGCAGGCGGGCCAGGAGCGTCTCGGCGATCGTTTGCCGGATCTCGACGTACCGCAGGCCGCGGCGCCGCCGGCCTCGACGAAATAGCCGGCGTCGAACGGCCGGTCAGGACGGGCCGGCAATTACTTGATGTGCTTCAGGATGCCGTCGAGCTCGTCGAGGTTGTTGTAGCTGATGACGAGCTTGCCGGCGCCCTTGCTGGAATGTTCCAGCTTCACCTTCGCGCCGAGCTTCTCGGACACGTCCATTTCGAGGCGGCGGATGTCGGCGTTCGCTGCCGGGGCCTGCGACGCGGGCTTCTTCGCTTTCGGCGGCTCGAGCATCGACTTCACGAGCCGCTCGGTCGCGCGCACGGACAGCCCGTTCTTCACGACCTGTCGTGCCGCATCGAACTGCTGCACCGGGTTCGTGATGGCCAGCAGCGCACGGGCATGGCCCATGTCGAGCTGGCGATCTTCGAGCAGCGGGCGCACCTTCGACGACAGCTCCTGCAGGCGCAGCAGGTTCGTGACCGTGGCGCGCGAGCGGCCGACCGCGTCGGCCGCTTCCTGGTGCGTGAGCTCGAACTCCCGGATGAGGCGGTCGAGGGCGCGCGACTCCTCCAGCGGGTTCAGGTCCTCGCGCTGAATGTTCTCGATCAGCGCCATCGCGATCGCGTCTTCGTCGGCGATGTCGCGGATGACGGCCGGGATCTCCTGCAGGCCCGCGAGCTGCGCGGCGCGCCAGCGACGCTCGCCCGCGACGATCTCGTAGCGCTGGCTCGGGCCGCCGGCAGGACCGACCGGCCGCACGACGATCGGCTGCACGACGCCCTGCGCCCGGATCGACCGGGCGAGCTCGTCCAGCGAGTCCTGGCGCATGTCGACGCGTGGCTGGTACTGGCCGCGCTGCAGCAGGTCGACCGGGACGGTCTTCAGCGCGTCCTTGCCGGCAGTCGGCCCGGCGGCCGGCGGCTCGGGCGCGGTACTCGCCGGCTTCGACAGCAGCGCGTCCAGTCCGCGCCCGAGACGTTTCTTTCTTGCGTTCATGGGATTCCCGTCAGACTGCCTCGGCCATGCGCGCGTCTTCGCGCCTCAATATCTCGCCGGCCAGGGCCAGGTAGGATATCGCACCCCGCGACGAGCGGTCATGCAGCAACGCGGGCCGGCCGAAGCTCGGCGCCTCGGCGAGCCGGATGTTCCGCGGAATGACCGTCCGGAACACCTTCTGCTCGAAGTGCTCGATAAGCTGCATCGACACCTCGTTCGACAGGTTCACGCGCGGGTCGAACATCGTGCGCAGGATGCCGAACACGCCGATGCCGGGGTTCACGGTCTGCCGGACCTGGTCGATCGTGTTCAGCAGCGCAGACAGCCCCTCGAGCGCGTAGTACTCGCACTGCATCGGGATCAGCACGCCGTCCGCCGCCGTCAGCGCGTTCACCGTCAGCATGTTGATCGACGGCGGACAGTCGATGAGGATGAAGTCGTACATGCCGACCACCGGCGCGAGCGCCTGCCTGAGGCGCATCTCGCGGCCGATCTCCTGCAACAGCTTCACCTCGGCGAGCGTCAGGTCCTCGTTGCCTGGCAGCACCGCGAAGTTGCCCTCCGGCGCGGACACGATCGTGTCGGCCGCGGTCGCGTCGCCGAGCAGCACGTCGCAGGCCGAGTTCTCGACATCGCGCTTGTCGATGCCGCAGCCCATCGTCGCGTTGCCCTGCGGGTCCATGTCGACGAGCAGCACGCGCCGCTGCGTCGCGGCGAGCGACGCGGCAAGGTTTACGGCCGTCGTGGTCTTCCCGACGCCGCCCTTCTGGTTTGCGATGGCGATGATTCTTGTCATAAGCCGTACCGGTCTCTGCGGCCGTTCGGTTCAGCCGGCCCGCCGCAGGACGACGGCATGCCGCGACCCCGGGGCAAGCCCCGGAACCGCCAGTGGAATGACGTCATAAGCCCACCCCGCGGGCAATGCTTCAAGTTCTTCGGCGGGATCGCGCCCCTTCAGCGCGATGAACACCCCGTCCTCTCCCACGTGGTGACCCGCCAGGCCCAGCAGCCGCGGCACGGTGGCGACGGCCCGGGCGATCACGGTATCAAAGCGCCGCCCGGGTGCATAGTCTTCGGCCCGCGCCGCCACAGCCGTCACGTTGCCGAGCCCGAGCAGGGCGGCGGCATGCTCGACGAAGCGAATCTTCTTCGCGGTACTGTCCAGCAGCCAGAAGTGCCGGTCGGGCTCCGCGATCGCGAGCGGCAGGCCGGGGAAGCCGGCGCCGGTGCCGACGTCCAGCACGGCGACGCCGTGCAGCAGGCCGCGGGCGACGAGGCTGTCGAGGAGGTGGGCCGTCACCATCTCGTCCGGATCCCGGATCGCGGTCAGATTGACCGTCCGGTTCCAGCGTTCGAGCTCGGCGAGCAGCGTCGCGCAGCGTTCGGCCTCACCTGCGTCGGCGGGTGCGTCGACCGTAGCGAGTGCATTCCTGATGCTTGCAGCGTCCATCGGCGCAAGTATAGAACGCCGAAGCGTCTCGCCGGTCGGCCGGCAATTGCAGTACAATTCGTCACCGGTACCGCGAGGATCATAATAATGAAACTCAAGCTCGCTATCGGCGCCATGGTCGCCATCCCCGTCGCGCTCCTGGCACAGGAGCCCCAGAAGAGCCTGTCGTCCACGCTGGACGTGTACGCGTTCCCGGCCGACGGCCAGGACGCGTCCCAGCAGTCGAAGGACGAGGCCGAGTGCTACAAGTGGGCCGTCGACAACGCGGGCGTCGACCCGTTCGATCTCGCGAAGAAGGAAGAGGCCGACGAGGCCCAGAGCGAAGCCGCGATGGCGCAGGCCCAGCAGGCCGGCAAGGGCGCCGGCGCGCGTGGCGCGGTCGGCGGCGCCGCCGTCGGAGCACTCGTCGGCGAAATCGCCAGCGACGATGCCAGCGAAGGCGCGGCCTGGGGCGCTGCGGCCGGCCTGATCCACTCCCGCCGTTCGGCGCGCCGGGCCAGCCACGAGGCCCAGCAGGAAGTGGCGTCGCAGGCGGCGTCGAACGCCGAAGCGACCGCCGAAAAAATGGGTAACTTCAAGAAGGCGTTCAGCGCCTGCCTTGAAGCCAAGGACTACCTCGTCAAGTATTGACGCCGGGGCCGGGCGGCGCGCGAGGACGCCGGGCCGAAAACGTGAAGGAGATTCTCATGGGCACTTCCGCCTTTTGGACCGCCCGTTGCCGATCGGCGTGGACACTGCCGGTCGTGGCACTGCTGCTGGCCGCCGGGACCGCGTCGGCGCAGTCCGACGACGATTCGGCGTTCAGCATCAGCCTGGGCGCATTTTTCACCGATCGCGACAGCGACACCCGGATCGACGGTGACGGCGGTCTCGGCTCGGACATCGATCTCGAGAACGATCTCGGCTTCGACAAGTCGGACACCGTCTTCCGGCTGGACGGCTCCTGGCGGTTCGCGCAAAACCATCGCATCGACTTCAGCGCCTTCGATCTCTCGCGCGACGCGGTCAAGACCATCGAACGCGAGATCACGATCGGCGACACGACCTACGAGATCGACACGTCGGTCGAGGGCAACCTCGACCTGAACATCTACAAGCTTGCCTACACCTGGATGTTCAAACGCACCGGGCGCAACTTCCTGGGCGCGAGCGCCGGCCTGTACGTCGCCGACATCGGGACGCAGTTCCGGGGGCCGTTTGGCGTGAACCCTGAGTCGAACGACATTACCGCGCCGCTGCCGGTGTTCGGCCTGCGGGGCGCCTGGTACTTCACCGAGCGCTGGTCCGTTCGCGGCAGCGCGGAGTTGTTCGTGTTCGAGTACGACGCGTTCGACGGCGCGCTGTACGACGTGTTTGCCGGCATCGACTACGGCTTCAATGATCTCGTCTCGCTGGGCCTCGGTTTCAATGCTGTCCAGTTCGACCTCGGGTTCAGCGACGACCGCCTGAGCGGCGACCTCGACTGGGGCTATGCCGGCGCAATGCTTTACCTCAAGTTCGACTTCTGATCGCCCGCGTTTACCGACAAGACCAACAACAGGACGGAACAGGCATGAACAAGAACCGCCGCTGGTTACTGCTCGCCTCACTGCTCACGCTCAGCGCCTCCGCGGACGACATCCGCGGTGCCGACAAGCTGCTGTGCAGCATCCTGCAGACATCACTCTGCTTCGCAGAAGTCGAGTGCACGAACATCCCGCCGTCCTCGTTGAATGTTCCTCAGTTCATCGAGATCGATATCAAGGCGAAGCGCCTGTCGACCACCGCGGCCAGCGGCGAGAACCGCCAGACGCCCATCGAATCGGTCTCACGCAAAGACGGGCACCTCCTGCTGCACGGTTACGAGCAGGAGCGCGCGTTCACGATGCTGGTGCCGGAGCTGACGGGGCTGGCGTCGTTCGCCTCGGTGGGTGAAGACCGGAGCGTCGTCGCGTTCGCCGCGTGCACGCCGCTGCCGGGGCGCTGAGCCAGGTTACAGCGGCGGCAAGCCGAGGTACTCGCGAACAGCCGGCCGCGCCCGGTTCATGTTCGTGACGATGAGATCCTGGAGTTTTTCCACGCCGTCCGCCCGCGACGCCGGCGGCTCGTCCAGCCAGACGGCACCGGACGACAGCAGGTCCGCGCTCTGTCCCTTCAGCATGTAGACCGCGGTGTGGACGACAGCGACCAGTTCGTCGTCGCCGCCCGGGCTGATATGGCGCGCGAACGCCTGCATGTTGCTGTAGACCTCCGCCGACACCTCGCTCCGCACTGACGCCAGCGAGGCGCCCGGGCCAAGCGCGACCGGCTGCATCATGACAATGCCGTCGACGCCCGCCGCCGACAGGCGCGGCACGAATCCGCCATCGTCGAAGTCCGACGTGTCCGTCACGATGCCGTGGCTCGGTACGGCGTCGTAGTTCGCAGCCCGCAGCTTCGCCGCCAGGCTGTCTTCGAACGAGGCCCGCGTGCCCGGGTCGTCGACGAGTGCCACGAGCGCCAGCCGGAACGGCGCATCCGCGCGGTCGACCCCGCCCGGCGCCGCACACGCCGCGAGTCCGAGGACGACCAGCCCGGGAACCAGCAGCCCGAAGGCGCGAGCCGAAAAGATTGCACGAATCCGCCGAAAACCCTTAACCCTCATACGCATGTCCCATTGCATTGCTGATCAAGCCGCCAGCACTACTATACGTCAGCGGCTCGCGGCCGCCAGCGGATTCCCGCCGAGCGCCGCTGAGATATCGGCAATGGCTTTTTGGGCGCGCACGCTGTTGCCGGCCTCGTCGAGCGGCGGAGAAACCACGGCGATGCCGAACCTGCCGGGCGACACCGCGATGACCCCCCCGCCGACGCCGCTCTTGCCCGGCAGCCCGGTTCGGTACAGCCACTTGCCGGAGTCGTCGTACAGCCCGGCGGTCGCCATGACGGCCAGCACCTCCGGCACGTTCCCGGCGGACATCACCGCCTTCTTCGTTACCGGGTTCGTCCCGCCGTTCGCAAGCGTGCCCGCCATGATCGCGAGGTCTCTTGCATTGACGGCCACCGAGCATTGCTCGGTATAGATGTCGGTCGCGCGCAAAGGTTCCTCCCTGATGTAGCCGTAGGCGTACATCAGGTAACCGATCGCCTGGTTGCGCTGGTTCGTGTCCGACTCCGACCGGAACACGTCCTGGTCCACCGACAGGGGACGGCCGGCGAAGTCGGAATAGAACGCAAGCAGGCTGTTCCAGATCTCGTCGCGCGTCGCGCCCTGCAGCATCGCCGTCGTCGCGATGGCACCCGGATTGACGAGCGAGTTCATCTCCGGGCCGCCGAGCGCCTTCTGAGAAAACTCGATCGAGACGATCGAATTGAAGCGCATGCCGGTCGCATCGACGCCGATCGTGTTCGCGATCACGTCCGGCCCCTGCTCCTCGATCACCTTGGCCAGCGTGAAGACTTTCGATATCGACTGTATGGAGACTCGCGACGCGGCGTCGCCCGCCGTGTACACCGTACCGTCCCGGGTGACGAGCGCGATGCCGTAGAGGTCCGGGTCTACCTTTGCGAGCGCCGGTATGTAGTCGGCATTCGTGCCCTCCTGCAGGTCCCGGTATTTCGTGTAAGCCGCATCCAGTGCCGACTGGATGTCTTTCGCGGACTGGGCCTGGGCTGCGGTTGCCAGCGCGAGGCCGGCGATCAGCACGACTGTGACGCACGTCGGAGTGGTTTTCATGGTCCCCATCCTTTCCCGTTGATCGACTCGCCTAGTCGAAGTCGATGAATAGCGTCAGCCGCAGGTGCAGGTCGGTGTCCGGCCGCTCTCCGGCGTCGTTTTCGTCGTAGCGCTTGACGACGACGTTCGGCGTCAGCGCGTAGTGTTCGTTGTAGCGGACCTCCAGGGCACCGATGAACATCGTGGCCTTCGCCGACGGATCAAACGGCAGGTAGTCGATAGTGTCGCCCTCGGGGCTCGGTTTCAACAGGCGATCGATGCGGGCGATCAGGCTCGTGCGCTTCCCGGTGCGCGCGACGAAGAAGCCGGACGCGAGTTCGAGCGCCGGGTCATCCTCGCGGTCCTGGTGCGAGTATTGCAGGCCCCAGCGGAACGCCTCCGTCTCGTAGCCGACAAAACCCTGCAGGGTCGTCCGGTCCGCGGGGCCCGGCAGTACCTCGTAGTCGGCAAACAGATCGACCGTCCAGCGCGAATCCGGGTGCCAGCTCATCGCCGCCATGGTCTTGACGCCGTCGCCCGAGTCGGTGCCGAACTCGTCACCGTCGCCGAGCATGACCCGGTAGCGGAACCGCCCGTCCGCGGTCAGCGGACCGCGCAGCGCGATGCCGGTGTCGCGACTCGGCAGTCCCTGCAAATCCATCGGCGTCTTCGCGAGGTAGCGCAGGCCCCAGAAGTCCTCGATCAGGTCGAACGTGAGTGTCGGGGACAGGCCGATGACGAGGCGGTGCTCACCGAAATCGCGGCCGACGTACGCGTCCTTGAAGTCGATATCGACGTCGTAGTCTTCGAATGCGCCGGCCTGGTTGGCCTCGACGCGCAGGCGTCCGAACCAGTGCGTCGCGAAGTCCGCGTCCAGCGTCAGATAGGCGCGGCGCATGACAAGGCCCATCGCGTCCTCGCCGTCCGGGTCGTGATAGGCCGGCACCGCGTACAGGTCGCCGAACGCCAGCCACCCGACATCGAAGCGCGATTCCGCACCGTCCGCGCCGGCAGCGCCGCACGCAAGGAGCGACAGGGCGAGGCCCCCTCGCCGTCGAACCCGGTATCCCGTCCTGTCGATCGAATCGCGATGCACGACGGCGATTCTGGCAGATGTCCCGTTTCAGTGTCCTGACCAGTGCCGCGGCGGGCGACCGGCCCGACGACAGCAGACCGTAGACCGGCTCGGCCCCGTCGTCAGAACCGGATCGACAGGCCGATCGCCGGTCCCTGGAGCGACAGGTCGGCCTTGTAGTCCGCCGTTTCGTAGTCGAGGGCGAGGTAGCGGTAGCCGCCGGCGACCGCGCCCCATTCATTGAAGCGCCAGGCGATGGTCGCGAACACCTGCCAGGACAGGTCCGACTCGCCGATGCCGACGTCGGTTAGAACGAGGCCCTGCCAGGTGTCGTTGATGCGATAGCCCCAGCGGGCGCCGATCACGCCGTCCGTCCACGACTGCGACGCCGACGCCGTCGCGCCGCCCGGCAGCAGGCCGCCCTGGAATTCGGCCTCGGCGAGGAGATCGTAATAGCGCGCGCCGCCGTACAGCGACATCGAGCCCGCCGCCCCCCCGAACAGCCGGTATCCGACGGCCAGCTGGTAGACGTTGCCGTCGATGCCCGCCCGCACGGCCGTACCCGGCAGGATGTTTCCAAAGCGGATGTCCCCGTCCTGCGCCACGTTGGCCCACACCGAATCGAAGAATGCGTGCCAGCGCTCGCCGCGCCATTCGCCGAAGAACATGAACCCGATTTCCTCGAGTTCGTCGTCGACGATCACGTCGACGCGCCGCGGCAGCCCGAGGTCGCCGCCAGGATCGAGGTCAGCGGAGTTGGTCCCGATTTTCCCTTTCATACCGGCGAGCCAGCCGTAGGGCACGATCGTCAGGCCGGGCTCCCAGCCCGGGACGCTGTCCGCCGCCGCCGGCAGCGCGATCGTGAGCAGGGCAATCAGTGCAGGAAGGTTCCGGTACGGGCGGGTCGTCACGGGTGCATGCTCCACGGCGTAAGTGCCGCTAACGCTAACGCAATCCGGCGCCGGCCGGTATCGAAATCTGGCGCCCTGACCGGCATTCAGCTTGCATTCAGGGATTGGCCGGTACGGTCACCCCAGAACCCGACAAGTCTTTCAATAATCCGATCGTGGGAGGGTGGACCGATGCACGTTACGAAGACGTCAGCGCCACTGGCAGTCCTGCTCGCCGCCGGACTGCTCCTCTCCGGTAACGCGCCTGCAAACTCGCCGCAAGGCAGCTCGCCGACCATACGGCTGTTCCCGACCACCGTGGTCGAGGACCTGAAGCAGACGAGCTCCGTGGCGAAGGAAATGGAGACCGGCCTGCAGGAAGTGATCGGGCGGCTCGACCAGCAGCGCGAGCTCTACCTCGGCAGCAAGTGCGAAGGCGCGGACAGCGACCCCGGCTGCGAACGGCTCGCCCGGCAGATCGGCGCCACCTACCTCGAGATGCTCGGCATCATGGAGGAGCGGCTGCCCGACATGGAACACACCGTCAACAACACGCGGCTCAGCCTCGAGAAGCGGCTGCAGAGCGAGATCGGCAACAAGATGACGCCGTGGTCGCTGCAGGAGATGCTCCTCGGCGGCACGACGAGCGACGCGACGTCGTCGTCGACCGCGGGCCCGACGCTGCGCGGCCGGTCCGGCATGCGCCTGAGCGAACGCTTCCGCCAGTACTACCAGCTCGTCGCCTCGTCCGGCGGCAGCACCGACCAGTCGCTCGCCGTCCTCGCCTCGGACATCTACCTCGACATGGACGAGACGTCGGTGCTGATCGCGAGGACGCGCGAGGAAATCGCCCGCGCGACGCTCGTCGAACAGCTCAACCAGTCGTTCGGCGCGATCACGCCCGAGATGATGGAGGTCGTCGGCGGCGTCAAGTCGATCCTGTTCGGCGACGAGGCGATGGACTACGCGGTTTCCGCGCCGCCACCGTCGCACACGGAAGAAGCCTGGATCAGCCCGCTCGCGAACTAGGGAGACCACCATGTTCAAGCAAACTCATCGGCTTTTCCTCTCGCTGTTCGCGCCGCTCGTGTTCACGCTCGCCGGTTGTGCCAGCGCGCCGCCCGATTGCGGCGGCATCGCAACGCGTAACCTCGACGCCGCGTTTGCGCAGGCGAAGTCCAGTCTCGGCGGCAGCTGCGCAGCACACTTCGACCGCTACTTCGACGACCTGCTCACGATCGCCGAGGGCGACCCGAAGCCCGGCAACAAGCGGCAGTTCAGCGAGTTCCTGGTCTGGGCGTCCGACGAGGGCATCCTGAGCAAGCAGCAGGCGCGCGACCACTACAACCGCTATTTCAACGTGAAGTTCGTCTCGCTCGCCGGCGACTACAACAACTGCTCGTACACCTGCCCGCGGCGCGACCAGGTGATGCTCAGCATGGAGCGGGAGCTGTCCGACAAGGAACGCGGGCTGATCCGGATCACCGAGGACAACGCCGCCTACTACCGGTCGGACGAGCTCTATCGCGAGGTCGAGCTCGTGCTGGAAGCGACCTGCACCGCGTGCGCCGCGCGCGCCGGACGCTGAGGACGGCGCGATGACCCGCGGCACCGGCCGCCATTTTCTCGAGGGACTGGGCGCGGGCGCGGCCGGCACGTTCGCCATCGCCGGCACACTCCTCTACCTGCTGGAGCAGCAGGCGTGGATCAGGTTTTCCGATTCACTGCTGCCCGGCGTCGATGCCTGGCTCGGATGGGCGAAAGCGAATCTCGGTTCGTCGATTCCGGTCTTCGCCCTGCTGCTCGCCGCCTGGGTCATCACGCTACTGCGGCTGCGTCACGCGCTCGACAACGAGCGGCCGATCGAACGCATCGTCCAGCTCGATCACCTGTCGGACACCTGGACCGCGCTGTTCTTCGGCACCGGCGTGATCTGGACGGCGATCGGCATGCGCAGCGCCCTGATCAGCGCGCTCGGCAACCCCGACGTCTCGATCGACACCGGCGCCATCAACGTACTGCGGCGGCTGGTGGACGGCGGGATCCTGCTCGCGCTGTCGACGACGATCTTCGGCGGCGTCGGCGGCTACCTCATGCGCGTCTACAAGTCGGTCACGCTCGGTTCGCGCCTGCAGCAGCACTACAACGCAGCCGCACGCGTCGACTCGTCGAGCATCCGCGACGTGCTGCACCGGATCGAGCAGCAGGTCCGGACCTTCGGCCGTGGCGGAGGCGAACGGTGACGCGCCTGCCGCACGGCTTCCCGGCGCCGTGGTTCACCGCTGACGCCGGCGGCGCCGCGGACCTGCAGACCGACGTCATGCGCTTCATGGCGATACTCGCCCTGTGCCTGGTGGCGATCTTCGCGCTCGTGCAGTCGGTGCCGATGGAGCAGACCCCCGCGGCGGAACCGCCGACACCCGAGGCGCCGGCACGCGAAGCACCGACGCCGGTCACCCGAGGCGCGCCGGTTGCCGAACCCGTGACCGTCGAGCCCGTCAAACCGCCGCCGGCCCGCGCGCGCGTACCCGCGGCCGCCACAACCGCGGCGCCCGTCGCGGCGCCCGCGACAGCCCCGCCCGCGGACGACGGCTTCACACTGCGCTTCGAATCGGATGTTGCCCTGAAGTCGCTGGTCGCCCGCGGCGAAGTCGGTCTCTACGCGATGCAGGACGCCGATGCGCGCCGTCTGCGGCTCGAGAGCGGCCGGCCGGTCTTCTGGAAAGCGTCGATGCCGACCGTGTTCCACGAGATGGAGGCGGCGACGGTGCCGTCCGACATCGCGGCGGCCGGCGGCGCCTCACGCTGGGGCGTCACGCTGCCGCCGCGTCTTTCCCGCGAAATCGATGCCCGCGTCGCCGGTGGCGGCAGCGGCGAACTCGTCATCACCACGAACGGCACGTTGCGGCGGGAGTAGCACATGTTCACGCGACGTCCCGATCCCCTGCTCGCGGCACTCGCGATCGCGCTGTTGTCGTTCGCGGACCCGGCGGTGCCCGCCACCCGTGATGTCGAGGACTGGGTCTCGGGCGAACTCGCCGACTACGTGTATGCGCGGCTGACGACCTCGCCCCGCTTCGCCGGCGCGTCGGTCGAACTGGTCGTCTTCGCGGGCGACCAGCCCGCGTCCCGCACGGACGAGTTGTCGCTCGCGCTGCGCAACAGCCTGCGACGGAGTCTCGCCGGACGGCGCGACATTCGTCTCGGCTGGCAGCCGGATCCCGACCAGGCGTTGCGGCAGGCGCCGGTAACCGCAGAGGACTGCAAGGCCATGCACCCCGACCTGCTCGTCGGAATCGAGGTCCGCGCGGCGCGCGACGGCACGGCGGTCGTCAACGTCCGTGCCCTCGACGATACAGAGCATCGCTGGGTGCCGGGCTTCGGCCGCGAATGGGAGGGCCGCCTTTCGGCCGGGCAACAACGCGCGTTCGCCACCGCCGCCGTCGACCGCGCCTACCTCGGTCGGCGCGACGTGCCCTACGACGCGTCCGAAACGGACCTGATCGCGAGTCACCTGGCCCGCGACCTGCGCTGCCAACTCATGCGCCGGGTGTCGGGCGAGTACCGGCTCGCGGTGAATGACGAGCCTAGCGACGACAATGCCCTTGGGGCCGTGCCGAAACTCGTCTCTCACCAGGTTGGCGGGATCAGCTCGCTCCGGCTGACGTCCAGTGCGAGCGCAGCAAACGCCGCGTTGAACGGCGCGCTGCACCCCGTTGCCGGGGACCTGCACCAGTACTGGCTGGTGCTGGAACCGGTCGGCACGCAGGGCGACCTGCAGCCGCTCGCGAGCAGCGTGTACGTCGAGCTGTCGTCGCAGGCGCCCCACGTCGTTGACAACGCGCCGGAGATGCCGGTGTCGACGACGACGCTCCTGAGCGACATGCGCCTGGTCCGCCTTTCCGGCAGCCCCGTGTGCCGGCAGGCCGGCACGACCGCCACCCTGCTGTCGCGCAGCGGCGAGCGCTGCGCGGCACTCCGGGTGACGGCCGCCGACGACGCGGTCGTCTTCATCCTCAACCACCAGCAGAATCTCGGTCTCGTCCGCCTCGACGACGACAGCTGCACCATCCGTCCCCGTCCGCACGTGCTGCGGAAGGGCGAGTCGCTGACCGTGCGGGTACCGGACCTCGTCGCCATCGACGATGCGACGTGGTCGCCCGTGCCCGGCTGGACCCCGGCGCCCGGCGGTGAGGTCTACTTCGCCATTGCGACCGCCGACGGCGAGTCGGCACGCGAAATCTCGAAGCACGTCGCGACACTGCCCGCCCGTTGTTCCGACGCCGTTCGGCCGGGGCTCGACGGCGCGGCGCTCGAGCACTGGCTCCGCGGCCTGCGCGCCGTGCTTAAAGCGCGGTCGGACGACGTCGCGTGGCGCGCGGTTCGCACCCGGGCCGTGCTCTGAGTGGGCCGCCGATGATCAGGATACTCGGCATCGTCGTCGGCGCGTTCCTGGCCGCCAGCGCGCTCGTCCTGCTCCTGGGCATCCCCGAGTTCCACCGGGACGACGCCGGGGATGCGAACCAGGCGCGCATGGTCGCCGCGATCGAGAACGCGCAGAGCCGGTGGGAGGAGCGCGAGCCCCCGGAGCCCGTCGAGCTTGTCGAACCCGCCCTGACCCAGGCGCGGCCGGACGCGACGCCCCCGTCGGCCGTCGACACCGCCGCGCCGGAGCAACCGGACGTTTCGGAGGAGCCGCCCTTCGTGCTGACGCAGCCCGAATGGCACGCGATCTGGACGCCGTTTCGCACGGAGATCGCGGCGCGCGGTTTTGTCAGCCGGCTCGAGAGCGTGACGGGTCTCGACTACCGCGTGCAGAAGCTCGGCAAGGGCGCGTGGCAGGTCGCGTTCGCCTACGACGACGCAACGGGTCTCGACGCCGGGCTCGAACAGATCGCCGCCGCGACGGGTCTCGACCTCGCGGCGGAGCGGCCGTGAGCACGCGCGCGCTCGCGGTACTCTGGCTGGTCACGGGTTGCGCCGCGCCGGCGGCGGCGAGCGGAACGGCCGAAGACCCGGCACGCGCCTGGGCGCAGTACATGGCGTCGGCGTCCACGCTGGAGCCGGGCTACACGTTCCCGCACTCCGACTGCTTCCGGCGCGCCGCGCGCGATCACTCGCTGCCGCTGACGCTGCTGCTCGCGGTCGCCCGCGGCGAGAGCGACTTCGACCCGGTCGCCAAGTCGCGTGCGAACGCACACGGCGTGATGCAGATCCAGTGGCCCGGTACCGCGAAGCACCTGGGCATACAGCGCCTGTCCCAGCTCTACGATCCGTGCGTCAACATCGACGCCGGCGCGCGCTACCTCGTCGAGCTCCTCGACCGCTACGACGGCGACCTGCACCTCGCGCTGGCTGCCTACAACTACGGGCCCGGGCGCATCCGGCCCGGCGCCACGCGTATTCCGTCGGGCGCGCGCTGGTACAGCGCCTACATCTACCGGCACCTGGGTTTCGTGCTCGGCGGCGGCGTGCCGGGTCTCGCGGGGTCCTCGCTGTACTCGGAGCTCGGCCGGTCGCTGCTCGTGAGCTTCGGCGAGCCGTATCGCGCCGAGGCCTTCGTCGCGCTCGTCGAGGACCGCCTCCCCGACGGCGGCACGCCGATCCAGGTCGACTGGTTCCGCACCGGCGTGGGCCGCTTCGACGTCGTCTTCACGTACGCCGACAAGGACGCGTTCGAGGACGGCGCCCGGGTGTTGCAACGCGCCGGGTTCCGGGTGGATTAAAGGTATTTCAGGAACGTGTCCGGGTGTGCCTTCTTGAACCCGCGATACCACAGGCAGGCCGGGTACAGCAGCACGACCAGCACCGCCGAGACGACGTAGGTCGTCGTGATGTCGCCCATGCCGCGCAAACCGAACCACGTTGCCGGCACCTCCAGCACGAGCCGGTGCACGAGGTAGTAGAACATCGCCGTCTCGCCGAAGACCAGCAGTATGCCGTTGCGGCGCACGCCGATGATCGGCTCCAGTGTCCGCAGCAACGCGAGACACAGGAACAGGATGCCGAGCTCGAGGCCCAGGTACGTGATGGACGGCGGGTACTTGCTCACGTGCAGCCACTGTTGCCAGCTGCCGTCCGCGCGGTGCAGGAACATGTCGCCGTAGCCCGCGGCATAGCGCACCGCGACGAACACCAGCAGGCCGGCTACGCCGGCGATCCACAACACCGCCTTGCCCGAGACGCGGCGTTCGCCGGCGGCGTGCTGGATAAGGTGCCGGCCGAAGACCCAGCCCAGCATCATGATGGCGAGCCAGTGCACGAACGGGTAGATGATGAACAGGCTGTCGCTGCGGTAGTAGCCGATCGTCAGCGCGGACACGATCGACGTGCCGCCGGGGGGGTTCCACACGGCACCGACGACCAGCTCGCCGAGCGCCATCCAGCCGATCGCCACCGCGCACAGGCCCCAGGTCGGCAGCCGGCGGAGGCCCGCCATGCACATCATCGACACGCCGATCGCGTACAGGACGCCGAACGTCCAGCGGCCGGAGCCCAGTGACACGACGGTCAGGTCCAGCAGCGCGATGATGGCGCCGCGGATCAGGATATTCCGGTCGATGTCCCGGGCCGGCAGGCCGCGGGCGACACGACGCTCGATGCTGATCGCGAGCGATGTGCCGGCCAGGAAGACGAACGTCGGCGCACACAGGTGCGTGATCCAGCGCGTCAGGAACTCCGCGGTCGGCAGCGCCATCGTTCCCGCATCGGGGAAGAACGCCGAATCGTGCGCGATGTGCTCGCCGTCGAAAGCCATCGACGCGTGGTCGATGACCATGAGCAGCATCACGAAGCCGCGCATCCAGTCGATCGTCGCGATGCGTTCTTTCGGGACGCCTTTCGCCACCATGCCGTACTCCCGTGTTTTCTTGCGGGACGGGCCCGGCAATGCGAACTTGCCGACAGCCGCCAATCGGCAGACGATATACGATTCTCCGCCGGCTGGCAGCAAGCGCTGCCGGCCACCCGTCAATCTGCCCCGGAAGAATCAGCATGAGCGCCGACAAGAAGAAGGACAAAGCGAAACTGGACCGCAAGGCGTACGAAAAGGCGCTCGGGAAGTTGCAAGTCGAGCTCGTCGCACTGCAGGAGTGGGTCGTCCGCGAGGGCGCGAAGATTTGCATCGTCTTCGAGGGCCGGGACGGCGCCGGCAAGGGCGGCACGATCAAGGCGCTGACGGACCGCGTCAGCCCACGCGTCTTCCGCGTCGTCGCGCTGCCGGCCCCGACCGAGCGTGAGAAGAGCCAGATGTATATCCAGCGTTACCTGCCGCACCTGCCCGCCGCGGGCGAGGTCGTGATCTTCGACCGCAGCTGGTACAACCGCGCGGGCGTCGAGCGCGTCATGGGCTTCTGCAGCGACGAGGAACTGCGGCAGTTCCTCGCGGTCGTGCCGCTGGTCGAGAAGGCCATGGTCACGTCCGGCATCACGCTCATCAAGTACTGGCTCGAGGTCTCCCCGGAGGAGCAGACCCGGCGGCTGCAGGACCGCATCGACGATCCGCGCAAGAACTGGAAACTGTCGCCAATGGACGTGCAGTCCTACACCCGCTGGGACGATTACTCGGCGGCGCGGGATGACATGTTCGTCGCCAGCGACACGGGTTACGCGCCGTGGTACGTCGCGGTCTCGGACAACAAGCGCAGCGCGCGACTGAACATCCTGTCGCACTTCCTGGAGCAGGTGCCCTACGAGAAGCCGGAACCCGTGGCCGTCGAGCTGCCGGCGCGCGAGATCGCGGACGAGGAGTCCTCGTACGCATTCAAGTTCATTCCCTCGAGGTACTGACGGGGAAATGAACTAGCCGAACGGGTTGTCCGAGCCGCCTTTCTTCTGCCCGCCGGCCGCGCGGTGTGCGTCCACCCGCGTCATGATCTCCGCCGCAAGCGCCCGCGTGTCGTCCTTGCCGATGCGGTCGACCGCCTTGTTCAGCGAATCGTAGGCGGCGGTCAGCAGGCTCTTCAGCTTCCGGAACCCGACCGGGTTGTGCCGGCCGCACACGCCTTCGTCGCCTTTCAGGACCCGATCGATCGCACCAGGCGCGCGCAGGTCCACGTCGCAGACCGCGGTCAGCCGCACGAGCTCATCGGCGATACCGTCCAGGTGCCTTTGCCAGGCGGGGTGGCTTGCTGTCGCTGCCGGTTTGTTCGCGTCCGTCTCGTCCATCAGGTTCTCCGCGCCGACGGTCGTCGGCCACGTCCCGACTCTACTCGCCCGCAGGCCGCTAAACCATCCCGGCCGTTCGTCATGCCACGGACCGGCGCCGGAGTTCCGAACGGTACGTGCGCGGCGATACGCCGGCGAGTTGGCGGAACGCCCGGGCGAAGTGCTGCGCGTGCTCGTAGCCCGTCGCGTAGGCCACGTCGATCACCTTGTACGAGCTGTCGGCCAGCAGCTCGCACGCCAGCTCGTGACGCGCACTGGTCAGCACGCCGCTCCACGTCGTCCCGTGTTGCGACAGCTTGCGCTGGAAACTCCGCCGGCTCGTGCCGACGACCTCCGCCAGCCGGTCGATGCCGGGATTGCCCTGCGCCAGGTAGGGACGAACGATGCGCCGAAGGCGGCGCACGTAACACGGGTCGTCTTTCGGCAGCGAGCCGCCGGACCGCGGATCCGTCGGGATCTCGCTGTCCGGCACCGGCAGCGACAGCAGCGCCGCCGGGACGAGCACCGACGTGTGCGCACGGCCGACAACGAAGCGCGTGTTCGGGTATTCGGCGCGCGCTGCCGCGGGTATGCGCGCCGCCCCGCAGGCGAAGGTCATTTCCTCCGGCACCCAGTCGGGCCCCGCGACGCTGCGCACGACGGACACGATCGCCTGGAGCTGAAGCCACTCGGACGCGACGTGCGCACCATGCCCCCGGCAACGATCCGTGTCCGCGGCGATGCGCAGGTTCGTGCCCACGCGCTGCGGCTCGATGTGCAGGCTGCAGTTCTCGTGGTGCGCGAGCCGCCGGAACGCGGCGATTCTCGCGAAACCGGTGGGCGCGTCGAGAACGGCTTGCCGCAGCGGGGCCGCCAGCGTGCCGAGCGATGACCGTTGTGCCGCGAGAAAACCGAGTTCGGACGGGTCGAGGTCGCGGCCGCAGCGCTGAACCCAGTCGAGGGCCAGCGGCATCAGGACGTACTCGTTCGGCAATTCCTCGATCAGCCCTGGCAGACCGGTGCGCCGGAGTCCGCCCTCGACGGGTGCGCCGATCTCCCGGAGCACGTCGCAGGCGACGATCAGGTGCGCGGCCCGCACGATCGGCGGCCCGCCCGTGTCGGCTCGACTCCCCATGACCGTCGGTACTCACTCCCTGCGCGCCCGCCCCGGCCGGGCCGTCCCGGCAACGGCAGTATGGCGCCAAATGGTCAGAATCCCCCACCTGTGTCGATCATACTCCGCAGTGTCGGACGGTTCACGAGGAACCGGCCGGCCGCCGTGTGACGCTTGCCGTCGTGGCGGACGGTACGTCCCAGGGACCCGATGACGTGACCGCAAGGCCCGTTGAGCGCGGGCGAGGACTGGAAGGACATCCGGCGATCGTTCGGGGCCTTGCGGTTTTTCTCCCCGGGGCGGGACTACGGACCGGCGGCGGGCGCCGCGTCCGGGGTCGCCGTGTCGCTGATCGGCCAGAACGCGTTGAACACGTAGACGGCGACCACGCCGTAGGCCGACGCCCCGGCGAACATCATCAGTCGATCGTAGAAAGCGACGTCGGCCGCGCTGCCGAACTGGGTGTCCAGCACCGCCGGCGCGAGCACGATGATCATCGTGAGCAACGCGAAGCTCCAGGTGTCGCCGTGCTTCGACAGGCCCGCGCCCGCGAAGATGCGCCCGCCGAACCAAAGCGTTGCCGTCGCCGTGATCAGCACGTACATCGTCAGCGAGGGCCAGGCGGACAGCACCTCCCAGCCGATGACCGCCGCGATGCCACCGATCACCGTGGACGCGATCAGTGACCCGGCCGCGGTGCCGGCCTTCGCGCCGGTGGCCTCCTGCCCCATCGCCGCGACCTTGATCATGACGCCGACGTTCGTCGCGCTCGCCGGCGACATCAGGAACCAGACGGCGACCGGCATGACGATCGCAAGCGATCTCAGCGCCCGCCGCACCGGGTACGGCAGCGGCGGAGGCGCTGCGGGTGGCGCCCGGCGTTCCATCGGCGGATCCGGCAACACTGCGTGCACACACCAGGCGACCAGCGCGCCGACCAGCACGCCCCACATGAGCCCCTTCGCGATGACGAGCAACACGTCCACGGACACGCTGCCGAGGGCGACGGTCACGGTGATACCGATCGTCAGCAGCGTGCCGATCGCGGCGGATTTTCCGCGAGCCGTGAAGTAGAACGTGTGGAAAAGCACGACGCCGACGATGATCAGCCCGGCGAGCGGCTGGTGCAGCAGCAGCGGCAGGAAGATGAACGACCCGTAGATGCTGGCAACGAGCGCGACGACGATGCCGATGAAGAATTTCGCTGGCGGCCGGCTAACCGGCATGGACAGGATGAACGCCGCCAGGATCGGTGCGAGGAACGATAGCGTCCAGGCGACCGCCTGCGAGATCCACATGGCCAGCGTGACACCGACCGCGAGGCGGACCGCGCGCCGCAGTCGCAGCGCATCGAGGAATGCGGCGTCAGTAGGCAAAGGACAGCAGGCTCACGATGCGCAGGTAAATTGCGCCGAGCGCACGCAGGATGATGTTCTCGTTCGTGTAGACGATCACCGACGCCTGCGCGCCGACGCGCAGGCGTTGCAGATCGTCCCGCGCCATCTCGAAATCGATGACCACCGGGAAGCGCTGCGCGTCACGCAACCATTGGCGGTTGTTATCGACCGACGGCAGGCTGCCGAGTGGCGCGGAGTCAACGGCCACGCCGTAGCCCAGGTCCCGGACGCTGCCCGTGAAGACCCGTCCCGGATACACGTCGAAGATGACGCCGACCCGGTCCCCGACGTCGACGTTGCCGAGATTGTTCTCGGTCAGGTCCGCCTGCACCCAGACGTCCTCGGTCGACACGAACGTCATCTGCGGCGCGCCGGCGCCGGCAAAGTTGCCCCGGTCCACCCGCACGTCCGTCACGACGCCGTCCGTCGGCGCGGTCACGTAGGTGCGCGCCAGGTTCACGCGGGCCTGTTCCAGCGCCGAGATGGCCTGCTGGATGCGCGAGTTCTGTTCGCCGGTGCGGCCGAGGTTTTGCCGTGCCTGCTCCAGGTTCGCCTTCGCCGCGGCCAGTTGCTCGTTCGACACTTTCAGCGTGGCCTCGGCGGCCTCGAGCCGCCGATCCGAAATCGCCCCCGGGTCCTGTTCCTTGATCCGGCGCAGGCGCACGGCGTCCTGGCGCGCCTTCTCGAGCGTCGCTTCCGCGGACCGGACACCGGCTTCGGCCGCAGGTATTGCCGCTTCCGAGACCCCCACGGACTGGCGTGCGGCCTCCAGGCTCGCCTCCGCGCCGGCCACCGCGAGTTCGTACTGCGTCGGGTCGATGCGGAACAGCGGGTCGCCCGCGGCGACGCGCTGGTTGGTGCCCACCGACACCTCGATCACCGTGCCGGACACCTCCGCGGCCACCGGCACGACGAGCGCGTGCACGCGCGCCTGGCTCGTGTAGGGGGTCATGCGGTCGAAGACCAGGTACGCGAGCAGGATGACCAGCGACAGCAGCAGCAGTCGCAGCGTCCAGGTCTTCACCGGGTCCTTCTTCACCGGCGCGGCCTCAACAGCGGCATCGGGCGCGTTTTGCTCTGGCTCGTTCATGGTCTCGTCCGTTACGTCATTCATCGGGCCGGCTCGACGTCGTCGAGAAGATCGCCCCAGTTCGTCCGTTCGCGCATCGTGTCGATCGTCGCCTCCGGCACGTAGGTTTCCGGGCCGGCCTGCCAGCCACCACCCAGCGCAAGGTACAGCGCGACGAACGCCGCCGCCATGTCGCCGCGGCTCGCGACGAGCCGGCCCTGCTGCGCGAACAGCGCCGTCTGCGCGTCCAGCACCCGCTGGTAATCGGCGAAGCCTTCCTGGAAGCGCAACATGGCGACATCGGTCGCTCGTTGCGCGACGCTCACGGTCTGCTCGAGCAGGACATGCTGGCGACGCGCACCGTCGAGCGCGGCGATCGCGTCCTCGACCTCCCGCGCGGCCTGCAGCACCGTCTCCCGGTACCCCGTCAGCGTCTGCTGCAGCACCGCGTCCTGCACGCGAACATTGTTCCGGATGCGGCCGTAGTTGAGGAACGGCCAGACGAAGGCCGGCCCGGCGGACCAGGTCAGGCTGTCGCTGCTGAACAGCTCGCCGATTCCGGACTCGCCGGTCCGCGTCGTGTCGGTGTTGTCGGCCGCCGCGAGCCCGATCGAACCGGTCAGTGTGAAACTCGGGTAGAGATCCGCCGTCGCCAGGCCGACGCTTGCATTGGCCGCCATCGCAAGGTACTCCGCGGCGCGCACGTCCGGCCGCTGCCGCAGCAGCTCGGCGGGCACTCCAACGGCCAGCGTGTCCGGCACCGCCGGAATCGGCGCGCCGTCACTCAGCAGGCCGCGGACGTCGCCGGGCGGCAGGCCGAGCAGCACCGCGAGCGAGTGCCGCGCCTGTTCGAGCTGCGCCTGCAGCGTCGGCAGCGTTGCCTGCGTGCTCAACAACAGCGTCCGCGCCTGCAGCACGTCGAGCTCCGACGTCTGCCCGTTCTGGAACGACACGTTGACGATGTCGAAGCTGCGCTGCTGGCTCGCGATGTTTTCCCGCGTGATCCGGATCTGTTCCTCGAGCGCGCGGATCGAGATGTACGAGAACGCGACCTGCGCGGCCACCAGCACGACGGCGCCGTCATAGGTGGCGAGCGCCTGGCGGTAGAGCGCCTCGGCGGCCTCGATGCCGCGGCGGTAGCGGCCCCAGAAGTCCATCTCCCACGTGACCGAGGCGCCCAGGCTGTACTGCAGGTAATCGAGATCGCCGGCCGCGGTATTGGCGGCATTCCGGCTCGCGGACAGGCCGGTGGCGCTGCCGGCCACGACCTGCGACTGCGGGTACTGCAGCCCGGTGGCGATGCCCAACTGCGCGCGGGACTCGAGGATCCTGAGCCCCGCGACCTCCAGCGTGTTGTTCGTCTCGAAGGCTTTCTCGATCAGTTGCTCGAGGTCGGGGTCGCCGACGAGCGTCCACCACGCGGCCTCGGACTGCGGCGTGGTCGACAGCCCCTCCACCTCGTCCTGGTACCACTCGGGGCCGAGCGGCGACGCCGGTCGCTCGTAATCGGGCCCGACCATCGTGCACCCGGCCAGCAACAGCCATGCGCCGATCGCGCAGACGATGGCCTGACGGCGACTGCCTCCCTGCGTCATTGCCGCGCGTCCCGCAACACGCCGTTATGCAGCCGGCTGCTCGGCGACGGCGCCGGACTCGCGGCCCCAGATCCAGTCCGAGATGACCTGGTAGGCGATGCCGAGAATCACGGCGCCGATGAACAAGCCGATGACGCCGAACGCAATCATGCCGCCGATGGCGCCGAGCAACACGATCAGCACCGGCAGGTCCACGCCTCGGCCGAGCAGCAGCGGCTTCAGCACGTTGTCACTCAGCGCGACCAGGATCGCATAGACAGCGAACACGGTTGCCGCACCCGCACTCGCGAAGGAAAACACCCAGATGATCAGCGGCAGCATGATGATCACCGCCGGGATCTGAACGATCGCGACGATCAGGATCAGAATCGTGAACACGCCCGGCGCCGGCAGGCCGATCAGCACGAAACCGATGCCGGCGAGCGCCGCCTGGATCACCGCGACGCCGAGCACGCCGTTCGTCACGCTGCGTACCGTCGACACCATCAGTCCCGCCATGTGCGTGCCGCGGTCAGGTGAGATGCGTTCGCAGATCGCCGCCGTGGTATCGAAGCCCTGCCGCGCGTACATCAACAGGAACCCGGCGATGATCACGGAAGCGACGAAGTGCAGCATCCCGGAGACGAGGCCGCCGGCCATGTGAAACGCCTTCTCGCCCAGCGCCTTGACTTGCGGCTGGAACTTCGCGAGCGTGGCCTCGAGATTCCCGGACGCGCTGCTCCACACGGTCCAGGCCTTCTCCCCGATTACGGGCCAGCCCTTCACCTTCTCGTTCGGCGGCGGAATGTCCAGGCCGCCGTCCGCGATATTGGCCTGCAGTGAGTGCGCGGTCGCCACGCTGGAGTCGATGATCAGCCAGCCCGGCACGATGACGATCGCGAGCCCCACCAGCGTGATCAGCGTGGCCGACCACTTCGCGCGCCCGCCGAGCGCCGCCGTCAGGCTGCCGTGCAGCGGGAACACGGCCACGGCGAGGATGATGCCCCACACGATGATCGCGACGAAGGGCCTGAGGATGACCAGGCAGGCGTACACCAGGATCACGAGCGTCGCGATCTGGATGAATGACGTCATCATGTTGCGCGAGAACCGGCGCTCGTCGGCGTCGCTGATTGGGCTAGCCATTGCTGCCTCCTTCTTTGGAACCTATTTGCGCTTCCCACATGCGTTGCAGGATTGCGTAGAGAAACGCCGTGGTCCAGCCGATGAGCACGATGCCGTTGATGGCCTCGAAGCCGCTCAGCAGCCGCCACTGCGAGCTCAGCGTGATGTCGCCGTAGCCGAGTGTCGTGAAGGTCACGGCGGAAAAATAGATGGCGGCCTCGAGGGATTCGAGCTCGTTCTTCGCGACCACCACGTAGGCCAAGGCCCACATCATGATCTCGACAAAATGCAGGATGATCAAAAACAGCGTCGTGCGAATGATGACGCCGGCCTTGCGTGGCGGGGTCAGGAAGATATTCGCGTTCGGATAGCGTTTGCCGATCCGGTGAATCCACCAGGAGGTTCCCACCCCGTGCGCAATGATGGTCAACGCCGTGACGACCAGCGCCGTCAGCACCAGGATGATCATCGTTGGGTACGCCCCGGTCGCAGCAATTTACGCCAACCCCGCTCGAGCAGCCGGTGGAACGGCCTTGTTATTGTTTCAGCCCGGTTGGCCCGGGCCGCGCCTCCCGGCCGATGATACCCGCAATGGCGGGGCTATTCATTGCCGCCGGGTGCCGGGCGGCCGCTCAGGTTTCGTCGCTCGCCACCAGGTCCTCGAGCGCCGCCTTGCACTCGTCGCCGAGCGACGGTGTGTTCACTTTCAGGCAGGCGAGTACCCGGCCTTCGCCCACCGCCACGTCCGGGCAATGCTGCTCGAGCTCGGCTTCACAGGCTGCGGCAAGGACCTCGACGCGGCCCGTCAGATCGATCAGGAGGTTTGCCGTGTTGATCACCGCGTCCTGGCACTGCGTCGAAAGCTGGTCGCTGTAGGCCGCCATGCAGCTCAACAGACGTCCCTCGCCCGGCGTGACGTCGGAGCAGAATTTCACGAGGTCGCTCTCGCAGGATATGGCCAGGTAGTCGCCCACGCCGACCTCGGCCGATGCACCGGCCGACAGTCCGAGAAGCGCGATCGTTGTCAGAAGCTTGTCTTTCATGATTTCTCCAGCGTGGGTTCGTGGGGCGGGCGATCACTGTACGCCGAACGGGGCGCGTCTTGCCACCCGCGTGCATGCCCTCGTTGCGCAAGCGGCATGCGCTGCGGGTGAAGCCGGCGTCAGCGCGGGAAGAGCAGGCTGAAGCTGAAGCGGAAGCCGAGTCCTTCGGGACCGCTGTCGGGGCTGTCGAGGTAGTATCGCAGCCCGCCGCCAAGCTGCACGAGCTGGTTGCCGAGCGTCGTCACCTTGCTCACGAACAGGTTGAGCGGCACGGTTTCCTGCTCGTTCTCCCAATCGAACGTCGCCTCCATGTTGGCGACGAACGTCCATGCCGACGGCGTCGTGTAGGTCAGGAACGGTTGCAGGAACATCGCGTTGACGTCGCTGCGGTCCTCGTTGCCGGCGACCGACCAGACCTGGTTCACGAGGGCGCCGTAGGTCCACGGCCCCTGCTGGCGCAGCGCCACGGCGGTCGGGCCAAGGCTCCACTTGTCGGAACCGAGCAGGTCGTCCGTGCCGGTGGGAATCACGATGACCGGCCCCGCGCCCCAGATCCAGCCGCTGTCGCTGGGCGCCTTCGGCGAGAAGAACAGGCTCTGGACCGTGTCCCCGGTGCCGGTCTGGTCGCCGGCGCCCGGAAAGATGTCGTCCTGCGCGACGACCGGCAGGATCGTCCGGCTGATCAGGTTCCAGTCGTCGTTATAACTGAAGGGGACCACCGGCTGGATGTTCAGCAGAAAGCGATCGCCGCTGTCGTCCGGCCCGACGTCCGTGTCGACATTGAACTGGAACGGCACGGACACCAGGGATGCAACCGGGTTGGAGAGCTGCATCGCGAGGTCCGCGTGGCTTTCCTCGGCGCGGGCGCCGGTGGCCCACAGGACCGTGGAGATCAACAGGCAAAGCCTGCCTGGGGCTCTATTCACCAGGGTATTCGTCGTCATGTCGAGGCTCTACGGGCGCCGATTCTACTCAAAAACGGCCTCGAATGGGTAGACGACTTTCCAGTCCCCGGCCATGTCGATGACCGTCCAGTTCCGCTGGCGAGCCTCGGCCAGCGCCGCGTCGAGCCCGCCGATGTGAGAGCCCTTCCCATAGGCCCACTCGCGCTTCGCATCGGTGTGGTGCACGATGCCGCACAGCGTGCCGGGCCGGCCGATGCAGGTGTACTGGAGCATCTGCAGGTCGCCGTCGGAGTTACCGAAGGCTGCAATCGGCTTTCGCCCGATGTGGCGTGCGATACCCACGGGCTTGCCGGCCTTGTCGTCGATGAAGTTGATCGCCGGCTGCCGGACGATCGTCGGCTTGCCGCCGACGAGCTCGTACGCCATTTCGATCTGGCTGCCCACGACCTGCTCGGGCGGTATGCCGTAGGCATCCTCGGCGAAGGCCCGGACGAAGTCGATGCCGCCCCCGGAGACGATCCACGTCTGGAAGCCGTTCGCGCGCAGGTACACGAGCAATTCGAGCATCGGCTGGTAGACGAGCTCGTCGTAACGGCGTTTCTTCGACGGGTGGCGGCTTGCCGCGAAAAAAGCCTTTACCGAGGCGTCGAACTCCTCGCTCGTCATTCCGGCGTGGCTCGCCATGACCAGCTCGACAATTCCCTTCTCGCCACTTGCGAGCAGTGCGTCCATGTCGTTCTCGAGTACCGCCCGGAACGGTTGCTCGTCGCGCCACGCCGGGTACTCCGCCGCATGCCGGCGGACGAAATCCATCGCGTAGAAAAGCTGGAAGTAGGCCGGCTGTTCCGACCAGAGCGTGCCATCGTTGTCGAAAACGGCGATGCGCTCCTCGACAGGGACGAACCCCGCGCTGTCCGGATCGGTAACCGCCGCGACGAACTCGATGATCCGCGCGCGTGACGCGGTGTCATTCCACGACGGCAGGGGTTCAGACGTTGCGACGCCCGGCATCAACAACGACAACGCGACCAGGGCCGCAATTCTCTGGACCATTCGGGTTTCCTCCGGTCAAACCAGGAGCGGCCGCCGGATGCGGCCGCTCCCGTGACTGCCTGGCTAGCGGCCGCCCGCGGTCGACCGCAGCTGTTCCTCGATCTTCGCCAGGTTGAAAGAGCCCGGCGTCTGGCTCGGCGGATATGCCTCCATTGTCCTCAGGAACTCCGCGGCCAGCGCCTGCAGGGGCACGAGCACGTACGGCCGGTCCAGGAACCAGTCGTCGTAGGTGTTCGAGTTGTGCTGCGCCTTTTCGAACGGATCACGTCGCAGGTGAAAGAGGAGCGGCACGCGGAGCTCGGTGAACGGCTCCCGCCACACGCCGAATGCCTCGCCGCGGTTCTCCAGGAACACGGCCTTCCATTCGTCGTAGCGCGCCGCGACGATCTGGCCGTCGTCGTTCACGTACCAGAACTCGTGGCGCGGCGACTCGTCCACGGTGCCGCTCAGGTAATCGAGCTGGTTATAGCCGTCGATGTGGTTCCGGTACTTTCGTCCGTTCAGTCTTGTGCCGTCCAGCAGCTGCTGCTTGATGTCGGCGTTGCCCGCGATTGCCGCGAACGTCGGCAGCCAGTCCTCGTGGGCGACGATGCCGTTGAGCGTCGTGCCCGCCGGGAACTTCCCGGGCCAGCGGACGAACGCGGGGACACGATAGGCGCCTTCCCAGTTGGAGTTCTTCTCGCTGCGGAACGGCGTCGTGCCGGCGTCCGGCCAGGTGTTGTAATGCGGGCCGTTATCCGTCGAGTACATGACGATGGTGTTGTCCGCGATCCCCAGTTCGTCGAGAAGGTCGAGGAACAGGCCGACGTGCACGTCGTGCTCGATCATGCCGTCCGTGTATTCGTCGTTGCCCGGGTGGCGGTGCTCGTCACGCACGTGGGTGCGGAAATGCATTCGCGTACCGTTCCACCAGACAAAGAACGGTACACCGGCGCTGACCTGCTCCCGAATGAATTCCATCGCCCGCTTCGACGTCTCGTCGTCCACGGTCTCCATGCGCTTCTTAGTCAGCGGACCAGTGTCCTCGCAGCGCTGCTTGCCCATCCGGCCAAAGCGCGGATCCTCGGTCTTGTCCACGGTGTCCGTGGCGTAGCAGTGCATGACGCCACGCGGCCCGAACGTTTCGAGGAAGGTCTTGCCACTCTTCAGTATCATGTCGCCCGGGTAGTCGAAGTTCTCCGGTTCTTCCTCGGCGTTCAGGTGATACAGGTTGCCGAAGAACTCGTCGAAGCCGTGATTCGTCGGCAGGTGCTCGTTACGGTCGCCTTGGTGGTTCTTGCCGAACTGGCCTGTCGCGTAACCCTGGCTCTTGAGGACGGTCGCCATCGTGACGTCGGATTCCTGCCAGCCCTCGGCGGCCCCGGGAAGCCCGACCTTGGTCATGCCGGAGCGCACCGGTACCGAGCCGCTGATGAACGCCGCGCGGCCGGCCGTGCAGCTCTGCTGCGCGTAGTAGTCGGTGAAGGAAACGCCCTCGGCGGCAATGCGGTCGATGTTCGGCGTGTGGTATCCCATCATGCCGCGGCTGTTGTGACTGATGTTCCAGGTGCCGATGTCGTCGCCCCAGATGACGAGGATGTTCGGCTTCTTGTCCTGGGCATTTGCGAGTCCCGATGCCACGAGCAGGCACAGGACGACGTGCGCGGCCAGCCAGCGGGCCGGTGCGGAACTGGGTTTCATGGTTTCTTCTCCAACGCTGAGTTCTTCTTGTAAAGTCGTGTCCGGATGCGGCAAGCGCAGACGCGCAAGGCTAGTCGAATCCTTGTGAGAAGGGCTGAACAAATGTATGTATTGAGCGCCTGAGCAAATCGTAACGGAATCGCAACAGTGACGGACGATGGGTAAGGGGAGCGCGGAGGGTGTGCTGGCGCTGGCCTGGCAACGGCTCGAGACCAGCCGCTGGCTGTCATCGTGTTCGGCCGGTGTTCGCGCGTCGTTGCGGCAGATCGGCCGGCTGCGCCGGTTTTCGAAAGGGGAGTACGTGTACCGGGCCGGCGACCCGCCCGGTGGCGTGTTCGGTTTCGTCGACGGACAGATCGAGACGCTGATCCCGACGCTCGACGGCCAGGAAGTCGTCGTGCATCGCGCCAACAGCGGCTACTGGGTGGGCGATCTCGCGCTGTTCGCCGGCCAGAAGCGGCTGGTATCGCTGCGCACGATCACGGCCGTGACCGCCGTGCAGCTGCCGAACGACGAGATCCGCGAGCTCATGGCGCAACAGCCCTCGCTGGTCGGGGACTTTTACCGCATGTCGCATGACAACGTCGCGGTCACCCTCGCGCTGCTCGGCTGCCTCGCGGTCCGCGGCGCCAGGAATCGCGTCGCCCTGCGGCTGTTGTTCCAGCAGCAGCTGTTCAGTCATTCAGACGACTGGGTACAGATCGACCAGAACTCCTTCGCCGAGCTGGTGTCGTTGTCGACGCAGTCGGTGCGGCGCGCCTTCAGCGAGCTGGAAGCCGCCGGCCTGATCGAGATCGCCTACGGCAAGGTGCGGATCGCGGACCGGGACGGTCTCGCGAAGCTCTGCGGTTACACGGGTCGTTTCGAGCCGTACAACTCCGTCGCCCACGCGTCGCGGTGAGCGGATTCAGTCCGCGTCGCTGACCCCGAGGCGCTCGTGCATGATCGGGCTCGTCGTCGTGTATTGCAGGTGCGCCTTGCGCCCCGGTTCGAGGCGCTCCTTCGCCGCGAACGCGGCCAGCGCCGCCTCGTGGAAACCTGACAGGATCAGCTTCTTCTTGCCCGGGTAGTAATTGATGTCGCCGATGGCGTAGATGCCGGGCACGCTCGTCTCGAACTTCTCCGTATCGACGTTGATCGTCTTGCGGTTGATGTCGAGGCCCCACTCCGCGATCGGCCCGAGCTTCGGCGCCAGCCCCCAGAAGACGAGCAGCGTGTCGCAGTCCAGCTCGACCTGCCCGTCGTCCGTGTCGACGGTGATGCCGGCGATGCCGTCGCCGTCCGCGCGGAAGGCGCCGACCTTGCCGGTGATCTCCCGCATTTTGCCGTCCGCCGCGAGCGCCTTCATCTGCGCCACGGTCGCGGGCGCCGCGCGGTACTCGGCGCGCCGGTGTACCAGCGTGAGTGACGCGGCGATCGGCTGCAGCGCGAGCGTCCAGTCCAGCGCAGAGTCGCCGCCGCCCAGGATCACGATGTGCCTGCCGGCGAAGCGCTGCGGCTCGCGCACGCGGTAGAACAGCGACTTCTCCTCGTGCGCGTCGATGCCCTCCAGGCGCATGCGCCGCGGCTGGAACGAGCCGACGCCGCCTGCGATGAAGACCGTCTTCGCCAGGAATTTCGTGCCGGCATCGGTTTCGACGTCGAACGCGCCATCGTCGCGTGGCCGAACCACGCTGACTTCCTCGCCCAGGTGGAACTGAGCGTCGAACGGCTCGATCTGCGCCATCAGGTTGTCCACGAGCTCCTGGCCGGAGCACTTCGGGATGCCGGGTATGTCGTAGATCGGCTTGTCCGGGTAGAGCTCCGCACACTGGCCGCCGACGACGCGCATGGTGTCGACGACGTGTGCCTTGATGCCGAGCAGGCCGAGCTCGAACACCTGGAACAGGCCGCAGGGGCCGGCGCCCACGATCAGGGCATCGGTTTCGATGGTTTGCTGGGTCAATGCATCAGGTCCTGTTGTTCAGTGCACCTATTGTCACCGGAATACGTGGCGCATCCAAACCTCGCGTTCAAGCGACCAGCAACGCCATGAAATCGTCGACGTCGGTGCCCGCCAGCGCTTCGCGGTCTGCCGTCAGGCTCTTCAATTCCGACCACTGGCCGTCGGCCAGCTTCGGCGACACGCTGTCGACGAACTTCTTCTTCAGCACCGGGATGCCCTCCGCGCGACGCTCGCGGTGGCCGATCGGGAAATTCACTTCCACTCGGTCCGTCTTCGTGCCGTCCTTGAAGAACACTTGCACCGCGTTGCCGATGTAGCGCTTCTCCGGGTCGAAGTAGTCCTTCGTGAACTTCTCGTTCTCGCGCACCGTCATCCTGTCGCGCAGCGCATCCACGCGCGGGTCGCCCGCCACATCGTCCTCGTAATCGGCCGCCGTCAGGCGCCCGAAAATCAGCGGGATCGCGACCATGTACTGGATGCAGTGATCGCGGTCGGCCGGATTGTCGAGCGGGCCGGTCTTGTCGATAATGCGGCAGCCGGCTTCCTGCGTCTCGATGACGATGGTCTCGATGTCGTCGATGCGGTCGCGCACCGCGGCGTGCAGCGTCATGCCGGCTTCGACGGCCGTCTGCGCGTGAAATTCGGCGGGATAGGAAATCTTGAACAGCACGTTTTCCATGACATAGCTGCCGTAGGGGCGCTGGAACTGGAACTCGCGGCCCTTGAACAGCACGTCGTGGAAGCCCCAGGTCGGGGCCGACAGCGCGGACGGGTAGCCCATCTCGCCGGTCATCGCGATCAGCGCGAGCCGCACGGCACGGCTCGTCGCATCGCCGGCCGCCCAGCTCTTGCGCGATCCGGTGTTCGGCGCGTGGCGATAGGTGCGCAATGCGCCGCCGTCGATCCATGCGTTCGACACGGCGTTCAGCACCTGCTCGCGCGTGCCGCCCAGCATGCGCGTCACGACCGCGGTCGTGGCGATGCGGACGAGCAACACGTGATCGAGGCCGACGCGGTTATAGCTGTTCTCGAGTGCCAGCACGCCCTGGATCTCGTGCGCCTTCACCATCGCGGTGAGCACGTCCTTCATCGTGAGCGGCGTGCCGCCCTCGGCGCGCGCCTTGCGCGACAGGTAGTCGGCAACGGCCAGGATGCCGCCGAGGTTGTCGGACGGGTGGCCCCATTCCGCCGCGAGCCACGTGTCGTTGAAGTCGAGCCAGCGGTTCAGCGCGCCGATATTGAACGCTGCCATGACCGGCTCGAGCTCGTAGGACGTGCCCGGCACACGCGCGCCGCCCGCCAGCGTGGCGCCCGGTACGACCGGGCCGAGCAGCTTCGTGCAGGCCGGGTAGTCCAGCGCCTGGAAGCCGCAGGCCAGCGTGTCCATCAGGCAGTAATGCGCGGTCTCGAAGGCGAGGTCGGACGTGATCTCGGCATCGCAGACGTAATCCGCGATGGCGACGAGCGCCGGGTCCCAGTCGGCGCGCTTTGCGGAGCGCGCGTCAAAAGTCGACATCAGTATTCTCCAGTCTTGTGGTTCGGTCGTCGCGAGCTCAGCGCTGGTCGATCGGCAGCCAGTCCTGCAGCCCGGGGCCGGTGTAGTCGGCGGCCGGGCGGATGAGCTTGTTGTGGGCGCGCTGTTCCATGACGTGCGCGGCCCAGCCCGTCACGCGCGAACACACGAAGATCGGCGTGAACAGTTTCGTCGGGATGCCCAGGAAGTGATACACGGTCGCCGCGTAGAAGTCGGCGTTCGCGAACAGCTTCTTCTCGTCCCACATGACTTTCTCGATCGCCTCCGACACCGGGTACAGCACGGTGTCGCCGACGAGGTCTGCGAGCTGCTTCGACATGCGCTTGTTCACGCTGTTGCGCGGGTCGGACGTCGTGTACACGCGGTGCCCGAAACCCATGATCAGCTCCTTTTTCTCGAGCATTTCGTGGATGCCCTTCGTCGCCGCCTCGGCGGAGTCGAAGCGCTCGATGAGTTCCATCGCGGCCTCGTTCGCGCCGCCGTGCAACGGCCCGCGCAGCGCGCCGATCGCGCCGGCGATGGCCGAGTGCATGTCGGACAGCGTGGCCGTGATGACGCGGCCGGTGAACGTCGATGCGTTGAACTCGTGCTCGGCATAGAGGATCAGCGTGGTGTCGAGACACTTGCGCTGCAGCTCGCCCGGGGTTTCATCGTGCAGCATCGACAGGAAGTGCCCGGCGACACTGTCGTCCTCGGTCTTCGTGTCGATGCGATCGCCGTCGGTGTGAAAGCGGTACCAGTAGAGCAGCATCGACGGCAGGCACGCGACGAGCTTGTCGGCGACGTCGTTCTGCGCGTCGAAATCGCGTTCCGGCGCGACGTTGCCGAGGAACGACACGCCGGTGCGCAGCACGTCCATCGGGTGCGCGTCGCCGGGGATCAGCTCCAGCACCGTGCGTAGCGACTTCGGCAGGCCACGCAGTGAAATCAGCTTCGCGATGTAGGCGTCGAGCTCCGCCTGGTTCGGCAGGCGGCCATACAGCAGGAGGTACGCCACCTCCTCGAAGCTCGCATTGTCGGCGAGATCGTAGATGTCGTAGCCGCGGTACGTGAGGCCCGCGCCTTCCTTGCCGACGGTGCAGAGTTCGGTCTGCCCCGCGGTTACGCCGGCGAGCCCGCCGGTTTTTGTCGTTGCCATCGTCGCCCTCTCCTCCCGGCAGCCTGCTTAGTTGCCGGTCTTCAAACCCTGGTCCGCGAACAGCGCGTCCAGCTTGTCTTCGTAGGCCTGGTAGTCCAGCACGTCGTAAAGTTCCGCTCGCGTCTGCATCGTGTCGACCACGGCTTTCTGCGTACCGTCGTTGCGGATCGCCGAATAGACGTTCAGCGCCGCTTTCGACATCGCGCGGAATGCACTCAGCGGGTACAGCGCCATCGCGACGCCGCAGTCGGCGAGCTCCGCCGTCGTGAACAGCGGCGTCTTGCCAAACTCGGTCAGGTTCGCGAGCACCGGGACGTTCACGGCGCTCGTGAACTGCCGGTACTCGTCCAGCGTCGTCAGCGCTTCCGCGAAGATCATATCCGCGCCGGCCTCGACGTAGGCGCCGGCCCGGTCGATTGCTGCCTGCTGCCCCTCGACCGCGTGGGCGTCGGTGCGGGCCATCACGACGAAGGCCTCCTCGGTGCGGCCATCGACCGCGGCTTTCAGTCGATCGCACATCTCGCCGGTCTCGACGAGCGCCTTGCCCGGGCGGTGCCCGCAGCGCTTCGCGGCGACCTGGTCTTCCAGGTGGCAGGCAGCGGCGCCCGCGCGCGTCATCTCGGCGACCGTGCGCCCGATCATGAACGCGCTGCCCCAGCCGGTGTCCGCGTCGACGAGCAGCGGCAGCTCGGTCGCGCCGGTGATCCGGCGGATGTCCTCGCAAACGTCGTTCAGCGTCGTCATCGCGAGATCGGGCAGGCCGAAGGACGCGTTCGCCACCCCGGCACCGGACAGGTATATGGCCTTGTGGCCGGCTTCTGCGGCCAACAGGGCGGTAAATGCGTTGATCGTGCCGACAATCTGCAGCGGATTCTCCGCCGCGACCGCGGCCCGGAAGCGGATTCCGGCACTCATGGCGTCTCCTCGGAGATCGGTCGACGGGTCCGATTCCGCGCGATTTTAATGCGCATTAGAATCGGCGGGCGCCAGATTCTAAACCAGGGGAATGCCCATTCCCAAATTGAGCGGCCGGTCTAACTTATGCCGCCGTCCGACCCGTCACCGGTCGGACCCTGGCACGGGGTAGATGGTGGCAGCGAGCGGTGCCGCAGGCATCGGCGCCGCGTATCGGGGCCCGGCAGCACCGGCCGGCGGCCCGCAGTCGCGGGTGGACATGCACGCAGTCGAGTAGGCCATGGTGGACGACGGCAAAGGTGCATCCGGCGTCAGTGTCAGCCACGCGATGACCGCGATGGCCGTGAGAACAGCGGCCGCGCGGGCGACCCAAGGACGGGACGGGTCCAAGCGTGGACAGTCACACTCTTGCGCATTCCTGTGCAAAGCCGCGACGAATGTCGCTGTTCCGAAGTTCGGCGCCCCTTCATGCTGAGCGCATGCCCCGAGC